>Ga0102825_1000004_pt1 | contig 65890 bp, 70 predicted proteins | sample ColrivemetaGS579_FD_78461 | JGI IMG/M metagenome (GOLD analysis project Ga0102825, IMG submission 78461) | Estuarine microbial communities from the Columbia River estuary - High salinity metaG S.579 | ecosystem: Environmental > Aquatic > Marine > Intertidal zone > Estuary | place: USA: Columbia...
TTTTTTATAACATAATAAATTGTATCAATTTTGCTACTTGGTAAATACTACTTCGATTTACCCCATAAATGGGTATATTTTTTTGTTTTGCTAACCTTTGTAACTTTTGATTTTGTTTTAAATAAAAAAATTTGATTAAGTTTAATAACTTAATCAAAAAATTATAATATTAAATATAGAAATATTATTTTGAAATATTTATAAGTTCATTAAATGTAGGCGAATCTAATACCGCAATTTGTGCTAACATTTTTCTATTTAGTTCAATATTAGATTTTTTAAAATTATGTATTAATCGACTGTAAGAGATTCCGTTAACACGGGAAGCGGCATTTATTCGACTAATCCAAATTCTTCTAAACATACGTTTCTTCTGCTTTCGACCAACATATGAATAACGTAAAGCTTTCATAACTTGTTGGTTTGCTACTCTGAAAAGACGTGAATGAGCACCACGATAACCTTTAGCTAACTGTAATACTTTTTTACGACGTTTTCGAGCAACGTTTCCTCGTTTAACTCTAACCATTGTTTATTTTTAATAAGGTAACATTATTCTAATAGGTTTACTATCACTCGCACTGACACAAATTGTTTGAGATAGTCTTCGTTTTTGTTTGTTTGATTTTCTTCTTAACAAATGACCCTTATAAGCATGACGACGTAAAAAATTTCCTGTACCTGTTTTTTTATAACGTTTTAATGCTGCTTTTCTAGTTTTTAATTTAGGCATAAAATTTTTAATTTTTTAAGAAAAGTATAGTTATTTAAAGAATAATTTAAATTTAAGGAATTCTAACACTTTAAAAGACATAAAATTAGTAACTACACTTTTAGCACACAATAAATTATTAGAGTTATACTATGAAATTATAATATTTTTGTCAATAAAGAATAATAGTTACCTAAGATAGATTAAAAAGACAAAATATTGTTACTCTCCATCTTTTGGTATATATGAGTAAAGTTAAAATTAGTTTAGAATTTATTTTGTAATAATGAGTTATTACAAAATAAAATATTTAACAAAATGGGACTAGTCTTCTGTTTTTTCAATAACTTCTACTAACTCATCTAAAGCAAAATTATTTGTATTTGTATTACTATAATTAACATTTTCGAATCGAACTAATGCTGGGTAACGAATACCACTTTGATCAACAGTAGCAACAGTACCTACTTGATTAAACCAATAAGATTCTTTTCTAAGAATTCGAACTTTAGATCCACGACCAACCATATTTAGTTTTATATTAATAAATAAATTACTAGTATAATATATAGTTTATTTTAAAAATTTTAACAATAAAAATTTAATTACTTTTAAAAAATATAGGTTTAGTTGTTTTAAAAATTACAAATATGTTATAATTGTAGATAGAAAAAATTAATAAAAATTACCAAAAAAAAATGGGTAGAAATACATTTAGAAATATACTTATAGCTATTATTTTATTAGCTAGTATAAGTGTAGGCGCAAAGAAATTTAATTTATTAGGATTTGAAAGTCCCGAAACTATTCGAAATACAGCACAATTAAATCAAAATGTTGTAAGTTCACGGATGACTTATGGCCGTTTTTTAGAATACTTAGAAATGGGTTGGGTTAAACAAGTAGATTTATATGACAATAGTCGAAATGCTATTATCCAAGCTTCAAGCCCAGAATTAGGTAATAGACCACAAACAATTCGTGTTGAAATTCCTGTTGGAGCCTCTCAATTAATCCAGAAATTAAAAGAATATAATATTGATTTTGATGCACATCCTGCAGAACGAAAAAATTTATTTGTAAGTATTGCAAGTAATATTTTATTACCAATAATTTTTATAACAGGTTTAGTTTACTTTTTCCAAAATTCTGAAAATTTCGGGGGCGGTTCAGGACAATCACCAATGAGTCTAGGAAAATCAACAGCGCGTTTTGAACGTCAACCTGACACAGGTGTTGGGTTTTCTGATATTGCTGGTATTGATGAAGCAAAAGCAGAATTCGAAGAAATTGTTTCGTTTTTAAAAGAACCTGAAAAATATACAATTGTTGGTGCAAAAATTCCAAAAGGGATCTTATTAGTGGGACCTCCCGGAACAGGTAAAACATTATTAGCTAAAGCAATTGCAAATGAGGCAGATGTACCATTCTTTAGTGTTGCTGGTTCTGAATTTGTTGAAATGTTTATTGGTATAGGTGCTGCCCGAGTTCGGGATTTATTTAAAAAAGCTTCAGAAAATGCACCCTGTATTGTATTTATTGATGAAATTGATGCTGTTGGGCGCGAACGTGGTGCCGGTGTTGGTGGTGGGAATGATGAGCGGGAACAAACATTAAACCAACTATTAACAGAAATGGATGGTTTTAAAGAAAATAAAGGCGTTATTGTTGTAGGTGCAACAAACCGTGTCGATATTTTAGATGCAGCATTATTACGTCCAGGACGATTTGATCGACAAGTAACAGTAAATTTACCAGATCGTTTAGGGCGTGTAGGAATATTAAAAGTTCATGCTCGAAATAAACCATTAAGTGAAGATGTTTCATTAGTTCAATTAGCAAATCGAACACCAGGATTTTCAGGTGCTGATTTAGCAAATTTATTAAATGAGGCAGCTATTTTAGCAACACGTTACAAAAAATCAAGTATTAGTAAAAAAGAAGTTAATGAAGCTGCTGACCGAATCATTGGTGGTATTGCTGGAACTCCTCTTGAAGACTCAAAAAATAAACGTTTAATTGCATACCATGAGGTTGGGCACGCTATTACAGGATCTGTATTAAAATCTCATGATGAAGTTGAAAAAATTACATTGACTCCACGTGGTGCAGCAAAAGGTCTTACTTGGTTTACACCAGAAGAAGACCAAAGTTTATTATCACGATCTGCGTTATTAGCTAGAATTATTGGGACATTGGGTGGACGTGCTGCAGAACAAGTAGTTTTTGGTGACCCAGAAGTAACAACTGGCGCTAGTAGTGACTTACAACAAGTGACAAATTTAGCACGTCAAATGGTTACTAGATTTGGTATGTCAAATATTGGACCAATGGCATTAGAAGATGAAAATACAGGCCAAGTTTTCTTAGGTGGAAATATGGCAACAGGGTCTGAGTATGCAGAAAATATTGCTGACCGAATTGATGAGGAAGTCTGTAAAATTATCAATTACTGTGAACAAAAAGCTATTGAAATTATTTCAGATAACCGGGTTATTATTGATTTAATTGTTGAAAGATTACTTGATGTGGAAACTATGGATGGCGAAGAATTTAGACAATTATTAAGTACTTATACTATTTTACCTAGTAAAAATACTCCATACGTTTCAAAATTTAATTAAAAAACTTTTCAAAAAATAATTAACTTGAAATATATTGCTATATAATCCATCTAAAGATAAAATAGACTTAGAACATAGAAAAATAAGATCTAATCTTATAATTTAAAATTAAAGATTACTCAGTTCAAGTATTTTCAAACTAGGTTAATTATATGGCAAAAAAAAGTATGATTGAACGCGAAAAAAAGCGTATCAAATTAAATAATAAATATAGAATAAAACGTCAAGATCTATTAAAACAATACCAAACAACAGAAGATTTCAATTTAAAATTAGAGATACATTCAAAAATTCAAAAATTACCACGTAATAGTGCTAAAATTCGAATCCGTAATCGGTGTTGGAAAACAGGCCGACCACGTGGGTATTATAGAGATTTCGGTATATCTCGTCATGTCTTACGTGAAATGGCTCACCAATGTTTATTACCTGGTGTAACAAAATCAAGTTGGTAATTTTATTGGGATTACTATAAAATTTGAATTGAAAATTTATTTTCAATTCAAATTTTAAAAAACAAATTCTAAAACATATCTTTTTATACAATTTTTAGATTCCTTAGAATCAACAAAGTTTAAAATATTACAAATATCCATTAACATATTCAAATTAAAGGAGTATATTATGATTAATGATTACCAAGTTTATACAGCATTAGTAATTGCTGTAGTTGCCAGTGTTTTAGCTATTCGTTTAGGTGCAACACTTTATAGTTAAATAGATGCTTATTACGATAAAAGTTAATCTAATATTAGATTAACTTTTATCGTAAAAAAACATATAGGTAACTAAAAATCAAATAATTATTGAAAAAAACTTTTTCTTTCACTAAAAAATTACTAACTTTAGAATATTTTAAAAATTAATCACGAATTATGGTAGCACAAGACTTACAAAAATTTACTTCACCCGTTTTTCCTTTTACAGCGATTGTAGGACAAGAAGAAATGAAATTAGCCCTACAACTAAATGTAATTGACCCTAAAATTGGTGGGGTTATGATTATGGGGGATCGAGGTACAGGTAAATCTACAACAATTCGAGCAATTGCAGATTTATTACCACAAATTGAAGTAGTAAAAGATGATCCATTTAATTCCCATAAATCGGATTTAGATTTAATGGGGAATGAAGTAAAATTATCGATACAAAATGGCGAAGATTTAGAGACAGAATTTATTAAAATTCCTATGATCGATCTTCCTCTTGGTGCAACAGAAGATCGTGTTTGTGGTACAATTGACATTGAAAAAGCATTAACTGATGGTGTAAAAGCCTTTGAACCAGGTTTATTAGCAAAAGCAAATCGTGGTTTACTTTACGTAGATGAAGTTAATTTATTAGATGATCATTTAGTTGATATTTTATTAGATTCAGCAGCATCTGGGTGGAATACTGTTGAACGAGAAGGTATTTCTATACGTCATCCAGCACGATTTGTGTTAGTAGGATCAGGTAACCCAGAAGAAGGTGAGTTACGCCCTCAACTATTAGACCGATTTGGAATGCACGCGGAAATCCGCACCGTAAAAGATCCTCTTTTACGAGTAAAAGTGGTAGAAGAAAGAACATCATTTGACCAAACACCACAAGTTTGGATTGATAATTATGCTGAACAACAACAAGAATTACGTGATCGAATTGTCTCAGCGCAAAAAATATTACCAACTGTTGAATTAGATTATAATTTCCGTATTAAAATTTCGGAAGTATGTAGTCAATTAGATGTTGATGGTTTACGTGGTGATATCGTAACAAATCGAGCAGCAAAAGCTCATGCAGCTTATCATGGTCGAACAAAAGTAACATTAGAAGATATTTCAAAAATTATTACTTTATGTTTACGACACCGTTTACGAAAAGATCCACTAGAATCTATTGATTCCGGTGATAAAGTATCAAAAGTTTTTAAAGAAATATTCGAAATCGAAGATTAAAAACATTATTTTGATAATTCAATAATTAGTTAAATAAAATACTTATCATTGTTATGTTAAATCTACTTTGGTTACTATTAAGTATATTTTTAATTTTTATAATTTTTTTACGAGCACCACAAAATAGTGGGTTAGCTAGTTTTGCAACAAAAAGTAACTTATTAGGGTCACCAAGTTCAGCAGAACGATTCTTAAATAATTTAACAGCAATTTCTATAGTTTTATATTTATTAATTGCTATTCAACTCAATTTTAATACTTTAACTTTATAAACATTTATTTACATTAAAGATTAGAAGTTAAAACTTTGAGTGACATAAAACCCTTGTAATTATTTATTTAAAAATAATTCAAAGGGTTTTAAAAAAATTTTATAGATAAAATATCTTAATTATAAATAGAAATAAAACGGGACCGACGAGAATCGAACTCGCAACTTCCGCCGTGACAGGGCGGTGCTCTAACCAATTGAACTACGATCCCACAACTTTATACATCTTACGCTAAACATTAAAAAATGTCAAATACTTTAGTCTAATTATCAATACAGGAGAAACAGGGATTCGAACCCTGGGTACAATGAATGTACGATAGATTAGCAATCTATTGCTTTCGACCACTCAGCCATTTCTCCTAGATTAATAAAAAATTTAATTATTACTGTTAAGTAGCTGGCTCTGGTGGGATTTGAACCTACGACCTTGGGCTTATGAGTCCCCTGCTCTAACCTCTGAGCTACAGAGCCTACAACTACTTTACTTATACAAATTGTACCATGAAATAATAAAATGTAGAAATAATTTTTAAAATTTTATTTAAAAAATTGATCTATGAAACTGTTAGAAATTCTATAAACTTCTAAAAAATATTATATGTATAATTAATAAAGTAGAAAGTAAATAATAATACCTTTTTAATATGAATAATTTTTGGACAAATGTTTTTCGTTACCCTAGGTTTTTTATCAGTAGTTTGGTTGGTTTAATTTTAGTAATCTTAACTCCATTCAAAAATTTATTTAAAAATCCAAAATCAAGAATATTTTTAGTTGTATTTCTTCTATTATTTTTTATAACCTTATATAATATTCTTATAAATATGATAGGTTTATAAATTTTTAATTAATTAAGCAATTTCAATAATGTCTAAAAGAAGATCAATAATAATACGTGGAACTGCCCGTAATGTTAAAGCCAAAAAAACAGGAGCATTTGCTTTAATTGATACATTAGTACGAAATAATACTCGTTATATTTTTGGATATCCGGGAGGAGCAATACTACCAATTTATGATGAATTATTTTTTTGGGAAAGTCGAAATGCAATTGAACATATTTTAACACGCCATGAACAAGGAGCTATTCATGCAGCGGATTCATACGCACGCGTTACTGGTCAAGTAGGAGTTTGTTTTGCAACATCAGGTCCAGGTGCGACGAATTTAGTTACTGGAATTGCGAATGCTCAATTAGATTCAATACCACTTTTAGTAATTACTGGGCAAGTAAATACAAATTTTTTAGGTACCGATGCATTCCAGGAAACAGATGTTTTTGGAATTACATTACCGATTGTAAAACACTCATTCAAAGTCACAAATCCTGACGATATGTGTGAAATTATTTCAGAAGCACTCTATATTGCGAAGAATGGTCGTCCTGGTCCTGTCTTAATTGACATTCCAAAAGATATCGGTTCGGAAGCTATAACAAATTATGAAAACACATCTCAAAATGTTATAAATAATTTTATCGGATATAGATTTCAATACAAAGTTTCAAAAAAATTAATTTCAACAGTTTTAAAAGCAATTAGAACAGCGGAACGACCACTACTATATGTAGGGGGAGGTGTTATTTCATCTAATGCTTATCGAGAAATTTATATTTTAGCTCACGTTTTTGCTATCCCAATAACAACAACATTAATGGGTAAAGGAGCATTTCCAGAAAATGACCCTTTATCTTTAGGAATGTTAGGTATGCACGGAACAGCCTATGCCAATTTTGCTGTAAGTGAGTGTGATTTATTGGTTGCAGTCGGAGCAAGATTTGATGATCGAGTAACAGGGAAATTAGATTTATTTGCAAGTTGTGCGAAAATTCTTCATTTTGATATTGATCCTGCAGAAATAGGAAAAAATAAAATTGCTGATTTATCAATATTAGGTGATGTTAAAAAAGTTCTACAAGAAGTTTTATTAACACATAAATGGGATTGGGAGTACTCTCATTTACCGATTAAACGAACAGAGTGGTTAGAAAATATTCATAAATGGCGAAAGGCTTATCCGTTAATTATTCCAACCCAACCAAATAAATTGTTACCTCAACAAGTAATTAATAAAATTGGAAGAACACATAAAACAGCATTATTTACAACAGACGTAGGTCAACACCAAATGTGGTCTGCTCAATTTATTAAGTGTGGACCAAGACGTTGGTCATCCAGTGCTGGTTTAGGGACTATGGGATTTGGTCTACCTGCAGCTATTGGTGCTCAGTTAGCATTTCCAGATCGTCAAGTAGTTTGTATTTCTGGCGATTCAAGTATTCAAATGTGTATTCAAGAATTAGGAACAATTGCTCAGTATAAGTTACCAATTAGGATAATGATTATTAATAACCATTATCAAGGAATGGTAAGGCAATGGCAAGAATCCTTTTATGATAATCGGTATTCTCATTCAAGTATGGATAAAGGTCAACCACATTTTGTTAATTTAGCAAAATCATATGGAATTAAAGGTATTAGTGTGACTAGTACTTTAGAAATGGAAAAAACTTTAGAAAGTTATAAAAATTACTCAGGTGCAATTTTATTTGAATTTATAGTAATTGAAAACGAAAATTGCTATCCAATGGTAAGTCCAGGTGGTACTAATGCTGCTATGAGTGGAATTACATATAAATCAGATGAGTTAGAAATTTTACAAAGATACACAGAGACCGATTCTAATTTAGATGAATTTTTATCTATTAAAACAGAAGAAAGTAAAGCAGCAGAAGAGGCAGCTAAATTTAAAACTGGATAACTATATTGGGCCGAGTTGGATTTGAACCAACGTAGCGATACGCAGCGGATTTACAATCCGCCCCCTTTAACCACTCGGGCACCGACCCTCAATATAGTTACAACTATAACACAGTATTAGAAATAAAACAATATTAAAAATGTAAATATTTTTAACATTTTTAATATTGACTTAATTATAACAGAATATGTATAATAACATATAAGAATACCATTAAAGATAAATAGTGGGTAATTAACTCAGCGGTAGAGTGTCTGCCTTACAAGCAGAAGGTCACAGGTTCAAATCCTGTATTACCCAAATATCTTACGAGGGCCTATCGTCTAACGGATTAGGACAGAAACCTTCTAAGTTTCCAATGTAGGTTCGATTCCTACTGGGCCTAAAAACTTTTTTATATTTAAAACGACACTTATATCAAACTTTCTATTATCAAGATGAAATTAATTTTTTCATTACATGTAAATTAAAAATATACTAAAAAATAATTTTATAAATATAAAATAAATAACTCTAGATAACTAGAGTTATTTATTTTTTGTAATTACTGATTAAATTAAAATTTAATTAGTAACGACTACCTTCACTGTTATTTTGAACACTGTAGCTCTTAATACTGTAAACGATTTGACGACCTGGACCATCAGTACGGTCTAAGTAGAAACCTGGTTCGTTAACAGGACGGTTTACGATGAAAGACATAGCACAACTTTCTACACCGTAGCTAGCATCAAACGCGTTCATACGAATGTAACCTGGTGCACAAGCTTTACGAGCTTCTGCTAATTCGAACATTACAGATGCAGCATCTTTAATATCGAATAATGGTAAACCCCATAATTCCCAGTAACAGTTACGTGGGTGCGGATCATCAGTCCATTCTACGTTCATTGCCCAACCTTTAGTAATACAGTAAGCAACTTGTTTTTCAATTTGTACGTCAGTTAAATCAGGTAAGAAAGAGAAGCAACCTTGTGTAAGTCTCACTATTCAAATACTCCGTTAATTTTTTTAAAAGTTATATTATACGTTTGCTGTTGGTGTTTGTGCGAAATCCGCTGTATCTGTAGAACTATAGTTAAAACTAATGTCTTTCCATAAATCTAAAGCTGTTTGTAATGGACCACATGTTTTAGCAGCATCACGTAAAATAACTGGACCTACTTGTGGGTTGAAGTAATCAGCACCTTCGTTACGAGCCATAGCCATTGCTTCTAAAGCAACACGGTTAGCTGTAGCACCGGCTTGAATACCATCAGGGTGACCAATAGTACCACCACCGAATTGTAAGATTACGTCATCACCTAAGTAGTAAAGTAATTGGTGCATTTGACCACAGTGGATACCACCAGAAGCTACTGGCATACACTTACGTAAACTAGCCCAATCCATTTCGAAGAAAATACCAAATGGTAAGTTAACTTCTAAATTTGTTAAACGTAAAACGTCGTAGAAACCTTTAATCATTAAAGGATCACCTTCTAATTTACCTACTACTGTACCAGCGTGGATGTGATCTACACCAGACATACGCATCCATTTACAGATAACACGGAAGTTAATACCGTGATTCTTTTGACGAGCATATGTAGAGTTACCTGCACGGTGTAAGTGTAAAAGCATATCGTTTTCACGAGACCATATTGCAATACTTTGAATTGCAGTATAACCCATTACTAAATCGATCATGATAACGATAGAACCTACTTCTTTAGCATATTCTGCACGTTTGTAAACTTCTTCCATAGTGGCAGCAGTTACGTTTAAGTAAGAACCTTTAACTTCACCTGTAGCAGCAGAAGCACGGTTAATACCTTCCATACAGTATAAGAAACGCTCTCTCCAACGCATGAATGGTTGAGAGTTAATGTTCTCATCATCTTTTAAGAAGTCTAAACCACCTTTTAAACCTTCATAAACTACACGACCGTAGTTTTTACCAGATAAACCTAATTTAGGTTTTACAGTAGCACCTAATAATGGAACACCGTATTTGTTTAAACGTTCACGTTCTACAATGATACCTGTAGCAGGACCTTGGAATGTTTTTAAGTATGAGTGAGGAATACGCATATCTTCTAAACGTAAAGCAGATACGGCTTTGAAACCGAATACGTTACCGATAATAGATGCAGTTAAGTTAGCTAAAGAACCTTCTTCAAATAAATCACATTCGTATGCGATGAAAGCGAAGTATTGGTCTGTAGTGTTAGGAACTGGATCTACACGGTAAGCTTTTGCACGGTAGCGTTCACAAGCTGTTAATAAATCTGTCCAAACAACAGTCCATGTTGCTGTTGAAGATTCACCAGCTACAGCAGCAGCTGCTTCTACTGGATCTACACCCGCTTGTGGTGTGATACGGAATAATGCAAGAATATCAGTATCTTTTACTGCGTATGAAGCATCCCAGTAACCCATTTTAGCATATGGAATTACACCAGATTCGTAACGGTCACTTTTAATTCGAGTCCGTTCTGATACAGATTGAGACATTTATTTCTCCTTAAAATAAAAAGGCAATATATAATAGATATAACTAACTATAACAATTAGTTCTATCGGTTGAAATCTTGAGAACAACCTTAATAATAATTATAACATGACTTTCAAAAACCTTTTATATAAAAATTTTAATATGCATATAACTAATTAGAATAATGATATTGACAAATAGTACTTTAATTACTTTAAATCATTTAACAATTCATTTATAATGATAATTACAGATCATTTTATTAATAATCTTTAAATATAATTTATTTAATCACAATAACTTGTTTAATTTTATGATTAATCAATCAAATAAAACATTAAATACGAATATCACAAAGCTAGTTAATCAACCATATAAATACGGATTTTCTACAACAATTGAAAAAGATATTATTGAAAAAGGATTAAATGAAAATGTAATACATTTAATTTCTCAAAAAAAAAATGAACCAAAGTTTTTATTAGACTTTCGATTGAAAGCTTATAAAAAATGGAAACAAATGAAGTGTCCTGAATGGGCCCAATTAAAATTTTCTGAAATTGATTATCAAGATATAATTTATTATTCTGCACCGAAATTAAAAAAGAAATTAAATAGTCTTGATGAAGTAGACCCCGAATTATTGGCGACATTTGAAAAACTGGGTATTTCACTTACTGAACAAAAACGATTAACGAATGTTGCTGTCGATGCAGTTTTTGATAGTGTTTCAATAGCAACCACTTTTAAAGAAGAATTAGCAGAACAAGGTGTTATTTTTTCTTCAATGTCAGAAGCTATTCAGGATTATCCTGAACTTATTAAAAAATATTTGGGAACTGTTGTCCCAATTGGAGATAATTATTTTTCAGCGTTAAATTCTGCAGTTTTTACAGATGGTTCTTTTTGTTATATTCCTAAAAATGTAGTATGTCCTTTAGATCTTTCAACTTATTTTAGAATTAATGATCAGAACTCAGGTCAATTTGAACGAACATTAATTATTGCAGATGATAATAGTTCAGTTAGTTATTTAGAAGGTTGTACCGCGCCTCAATATGATAATAATCAATTACACGCTGCCATTGTTGAATTAGTTGCATTTGAAAATGCAAACATTAAATATTCAACAGTACAAAATTGGTATGCAGGAAATGAACAAGGTCAAGGGGGGGTTTATAATTTTGTTACAAAACGAGGGCTTTGTGCTGGGGCTAATTCAAAAATTTCCTGGACTCAAGTTGAAACTGGTTCGAATATTACATGGAAATATCCTAGTTGTTTATTAGTTGGTGACAAAGCCCAAGGTGAATTTTATTCAGTTGCATTAACTAATAATTACCAACAAGCAGATACAGGTAGTAAAATGATTCATGTTGGTAAAGAAAGCCGTAGTCGAATTGTTTCTAAAGGGATTTCGGCCGGAAAATCAAAAAATAGTTATAGAGGTTTAGTTAACATAACCAAAAAAGCAGTAGGAGCACGAAACTATTCACAATGTGATTCTTTATTAATTGGTAATTTCTCAAATGCTAATACTTTTCCTTTTATTTCTGTACAGAATTCGACAACTAAAGTGGAGCATGAAGCCTCAACTTCAAAAATTGGTGAAGAACAAATTTTTTATTTTTTACAACGAGGAATTTCTGTTGAAAAAGGAATTGAATTAATGATTAGTGGATTTTGCCGTGAAGTTTTTACTGAATTACCATTAGAATTTGCAGCTGAAGCAGACCGTTTATTAAGTTTAAAATTAGAAGGAAGTGTTGGCTAATGACGAATATACCAATTTTAGAAATTAAAGATTTAAAAGCTACAGTAAATACAAATGAAATCTTAAAAAGTTTAAATTTAAAGGTTTATAAAGGTGAAATTCATGCGATAATGGGACCGAATGGTTCAGGAAAAAGTACTTTTTCAAAAATTCTTGCAGGTCATCCTGCCTACGAAATCTTAAGTGGTGAAGTTCTATTTAATGGAACTAGTATTTTGGATTTAGATCCCGAAGAACGTTCACACCTTGGTATTTTTCTCGCTTTTCAATATCCTATTGAAATTCCAGGAGTAAGTAACGAAGATTTTTTACGGTTAGCTTATAATGCAAAGCAAACATTTAAAAACGAACCTGAAGTAGACCCAATTGAATTTTTAGGAATTATTAATCAAAAATTAGACTTGGTTAATATGTCACCTATCTTCTTAAGTCGAAATGTTAATGAAGGATTTTCTGGAGGAGAAAAAAAGCGAAATGAAATTTTACAAATGATTTTATTAGATTCAGAATTATCAATTTTAGATGAAACTGATTCTGGCTTAGATATTGACGCTTTAAAAATTATTTCACAAGGAATTAATACTTTTATGAAAGAAGATAAAGCAATTATTCTAATTACTCATTATCAACGTTTATTAGATTATATAAAACCAAATTATGTACATGTAATGCAAAATGGTAAAATAATTAAAACTGGGACTGCTGATCTAGCAAAAGAATTAGAGCTTAAAGGTTATGAATGGTTAAAATAAATAAAAAGTAGTCCTAAAATAGAGCTTTTATATAAAAATAACCCTAAAATACATTAAAAACAATTATAATTTATATTGTTCCTGTATATTTTTTAATATTGGGTAATTTACTAAATTAGTTAAATTTTATGTACCCAGATAATTTTTATTCAAGTACGTTTACATTATTAGCGGAGGCAGAAGTAGGAAAACATTTTTACTGGAACATTGCTGGTAGTTTAGTCCATGGACAAGTTTTAGTAGTAATTTGGTTTGTTATAGCGATCTTACTAGTATTTTCAATCCTTGGTACTCAAAATGCAGATCGAATTCCACATGGTTGGCAAAACTTTATGGAATCTGCGTTAGACTTTGTAACAGACATTGCTAAAAACCAACTAGGTGAAAGTTTTTATAGAGAATGGATACCATTTATTGGTACATTATTCTTATTTATTTTCGGATCGAATTGGGCCGGTGCAGTTATTCCGTGGAAGTTAATTGAACTTCCTGAAGGTGAATTTGCAGCACCAACTAATGATATTAATACAACAGTAGCATTAGCCTTATTAACATCTGTTGCCTATTTTTATGCAGGTTTAAGTAAAAAAGGGTTAGGATATTTCAAACGATATGTTCAACCAATTCCACTTCTTCTACCAATTAATATTTTAGAAGATTTTACAAAACCTTTATCACTAAGTTTCCGATTATTCGGTAATGTTTTAGCTGATGAATTAACTATTACTGTATTAACAGGTCTAGTACCGTTGGTAATTCCATTACCAATTATGTTATTAGGTATTTTTGCTGGTTCAGTACAAGCATTAATTTTCTCAACATTAGCAGCTGCGTATATAGCAGAAGCTCTTGAGTAAATTTGCACTCAATTAGATTTTTCTAAAATTACATTTATATTTACATTTATATTAATTAAGATTTATTATGGATTCTATCATTTCTGCTGCTTCTGTTATAGCTGCTGGTTTATCTATTGGTTTAGCTGCTATCGGTCCTGGTATCGGTCAAGGTAATGCTGCTGGTCAAGCAGTTGAAGGGATTGCTCGTCAACCTGAAGCAGAAAACAAAATTCGTGGTACTTTATTATTAAGTTTAGCTTTCATGGAAGCTTTAACAATTTACGGTCTAGTAGTAGCATTAGCATTATTATTTGCTAATCCATTTAACAGCTAGTATTTTACGTAAAAAATAAATAGATCGAAATAGTGCTTTCTATTTTCACTATATCGATCTATTAAAAATTTTTAATTCTATAGTAAAGCATATAGATTTTATATGGTTAATCTTTCAATATTAATTTCAAGTTCAGAAGTGAGTGGTCCCGGCGGATTATTTGACTTTAATGCAACTTTGCCATTAGTAGCCATTCAATTCGTTCTATTAACGCTAATTCTAAACACTATTCTCTACAGTCCATTATTAACTGTTATTGAAGAACGTAAAGAATATATTTTAGGTAACCTAGCAAAGGCTTCTGAAATTTTAGCGCAAGCAAATGAGTTGACTACTCAATACGAACAAGAATTAAGTAACGTCCGTAAAGAAGCACAATTAGAAATTACAACTTCACAAAAAATTCATAAGGAAATTTTAGAAATTGAACTAAATATTTCTCAAAAATATATTGATAATTTATTAGATACTATTACAAAAGATCTTTTAGATAAACAAAATACTGCACTTAATAGTTTAGATTTAATTGTTCAATCTTTATCTGCAGAAATTGAAACTCGATTATCAATTTAAATTTTTTGGTTATTGTAATTTTCCTTTTTATAAGTGAATAGTTTACATACAAACTCTAAAACATGGAAAATTTTGATCAAATTTTTACATTAGTTGCTGAACATGAAGGTATTGGGTTAAACCTCGATATTTTAGAGACTGGGTTAATTAACATTCTTGCTTTAGTTGCAATTCTAGTTTATACCGGTAAAGACTTTTTAGGGTCTTTACTAGAAGAACGTAAAACAAATATTGTACAAAGTGTTCAGGATGCTGAAGACCGCTTAAATGAAGCAAACCGACGTTTAAGCGAAGCCCAAAAACAATTAAGCCAAGCTAATGTAGTTATTACTGAAATAAAAAATGAAACAATAGCGGCAAAAAAAGTTTTACTTGAATCTGATGCTTCTCAATCAAAAAAAGATTTAGCTACTCGTTTTGGTAGAGCGTTAGCAGCTTTCCGTTCTAAAGAACGTCAAATCTTTATTGAAGTTAAACAACAAATCATTTTATTAGTGTTAAAACGTACTGTGATGCGCGCCCAAGAAACTTTTGGTAAAAAAGATCGTGCTACAGCATTAATTAACGAAACTATTAATAAATTAGAAGGAGATTTACTATGAGTAAAAATCCTTTAGCGGCAAAAGTTGCGGTTCCTTACGCACGTGCCTTATATGATTTTTCAGTTGAAAATAATCTGATGCACCAGATTACAGCTGATTTTCAAAATTTAGAAGTTTTTTTAGTACAGACTCCTGAGTTAACGGATTATTTAAATAATCCGCTTATTAGTCAAGAACAAAAAGCAGAATTATTAAGTAAAACTTTAAAATCACAGTTAAATAATGAAACTTTTAAATTTTTAAATGTTTTAGTAAAGCGTGATAGAATTAATTTATTACAAGCTGTTATAGCAAGTTATTTAAATTTAGTTTATGAGTTAGCTTCAATTAAAATGATTGAAGTTTCAACAGCGTTTGCATTTACAAATTTACAAAAGAATACTTTAATCAAAAAATTAAAAGAATTAACGAACGCACGAGAAATTCGTTTAGTTATCAATGTTGATTCGAGCCTTATTGGCGGATTTTTAATTAAAACTAATTCAAAAGTAGCTGATTTTACAGTTAAAAACCAGTTACAACTTTTAGCAAAACATTTAGATAGTGTGCTAGAAATTTAAAAACAACTAAAATCTTTTATTAACTTTTTACCTTAAAAATAATACAATGATAAATATTCGTCCAGACGAAATTAGTAGTATTATCCGTGAACAAATTGAAAAGTATGATCAAGAAGTTAAAGTAGATAACATTGGTACTGTTTTACAAGTAGGTGATGGTATCGCTCGTGTATACGGGCTTGATCAAGTAATGAGTGGTGAACTTTTAGAATTTGAAGATAAAACTGTAGGTATTGCACTTAACTTAGAAAACGATAACGTTGGTGTAGTATTAATGGGTACTGGTCGTCAAATTTTAGAAGGTGGTACAGTAAAAGCAACAGGTAAAATTGCTCAAATTCCTGTAGGTGATAACTTTTTAGGCCGAGTAGTAAATCCATTAGGAGCTCCTATTGATGGCCAAGGTGATATTGAATCGACTGAATCACGTTTAGTAGAATCTATGGCACCAGGTATTATCAGCAGAAAATCTGTATGTGAACCATTACAAACGGGTATTACGTCAATTGATGCGATGATTCCTATTGGTCGAGGTCAACGAGAATTAATTATTGGTGATCGCCAAACAGGTAAAACATCAATTGCTGTAGATACAATCATTAATCAACAAACAGAAAACGTTGTTTGTGTTTATATCGGTATTGGTCAAAAAGCATCAACAGTGGCTCAAGTAGTAAATGTATTGGAAGAAAAGAACGCTATGTCTTATACAATTATTGTATCAGCAAGTGCTAATGATCCAGCTACATTACAATACATCGCTCCATATGCAGGTGCTGCATTAGCAGAATACTTTATGTATAATGGTAAAGCAACTTTAGTTATCTATGATGATTTAACTAAACAAGCTATGGCGTACCGTCAAATGTCATTATTATTACGTCGTCCTCCAGGTCGTGAAGCATACCCAGGTGATGTATTCTACTTACACTCACGTTTATTAGAGCGTGCTGCAAAATTAAGTGATGCATTGGGTGGTGGTAGTATGACTGCTTTACCAATTATTGAAACACAAGCAAGTGATGTATCTGCGTACATTCCAACGAATGTAATTTCAATTACAGATGGTCAAATCTTCTTATCAAACGATTTATTTAATTCAGGTATTCGTCCAGCAATTAACGTAGGTATTTCGGTATCACGTGTAGGTTCTGCTGCTCAAACAAAAGCCATGAAAAAAGTTGCTGGTAAACTTAAGTTAGAATTAGCTCAGTTTGCTGAATTAGAAGCTTTCTCTCAATTTGCTTCAGATTTAGACGAAGCAACTCAAAAGCAGTTAGCTCGAGGAACACGTTTACGTGAAGTTTTAAAACAACCACAAAATTCTCCATTATCTGTTGCTGAACAAGTAGCATTAATCTATACTGGTATTAATGGCCAATTAGATGATTTAGAGGTTGGGGATGTTAAAAGTTATTGTGCATCATTATTAACTTACTTAAATACAGCTAAGAAAGCGTATATTGATGTCGTTTCTTCAACAAATCAATTTACAGATGAAGCTGAAACTTTATTAAACGAAGCAATTACAGAATCAAAAGCTGCTTTTGCTGCTAAATAAAAAGTTTGGTAAATAAGTTAATTAGAAATATTTCTAATTAACTTATTTTTAATCATATGATACTCTACTACTTTACTTAAACAATAAAATTTTATATTTATTTTAAAATACTTATTTAATTTAATTAAGAAAATATTATTAAATTACATAATTTTTAGAATCTTCACTTATAATATTATAGTAGCTAACTTTTTTCTAGTTTAGTTGTAAGAAAGTCAAAAACCCATTATTTAAATTTAAGGAATGAATTACTATGGCATTACCATGGTATCGTGTTCATACTGTTGTTTTGAATGATCCTGGAAGATTAATTGCAGTACATTTAATGCATACAGCATTAGTTGCAGGTTGGGCTGGTTCAATGGCTTTATATGAACTTGCAGTATTTGATCCATCTGATCCTGTATTAAACCCAATGTGGCGTCAAGGCATGTTTGTTATGCCGTTTATGACACGTTTAGGTATTACAGATTCTTGGGGTGGTTGGAGTATTACAGGTGAAAGTGTTTCAAACCCAGGTATTTGGAGTTTTGAAGGTGTAGCTTTATCACATATTATTTTATCTGGTATGTGTTTCTTAGCAGCTATTTGGCATTGGGTTTATTGGGATTTAGAATTATTCCGTGATCCTCGTACAGGTGAACCTGCATTAGATTTACCAAAAATCTTTGGTATTCACTTATTCTTATCAGGTTTATTATGTTTTGGTTTTGGTGCATTCCATGTTACTGGGTTATTTGGACCAGGTATTTGGGTATCTGATGCTTATGGTATTACTGGTAAAGTTCAGCCAGTTGCACCTGCATGGGGAGCTGATGGTTTTAATCCATTTAATCCTGGTGGTATTGCAGCGCACCATATTGCTGCTGGTATCTTTGGTATCTTTGCTGGTATTTTCCATTTAACAGTTCGTCCACCACAACGATTATACCGTGCATTACGTATGGGTAATATTGAAACTGTATTATCTAGTAGTATTTCTGCAGTTTTCTTTGCTGCTTTTGTTACATCTGGAACAATGTGGTATGGTGCTGCGGCAACTCCAATTGAATTATTTGGTCCTACGCGTTATCAATGGGATAGTGGTTATTTCCAACAAGAAATTGAGCGTCAAGTAGAGACGTCTGTAAGTGAAGGTTTATCAGAAAGCCAAGCGTGGTCGCGTATTCCTGATAAATTAGCATTCTATGATTACATCGGAAACAACCCTGCAAAAGGTGGTCTATTCCGTGCAGGTCCTATGAATAAAGGTGATGGTATTGCTGAAGCATGGTTAGGTCACCCAATCTTCCGTGATAAAGAAGGTCGTGAATTAACTGTTCGTCGAATGCCTGCATTCTTTGAAACGTTCCCTGTTATTTTAGTAGATAAAGATGGTATTATTCGTGCCGATATTCCATTCCGTCGTGCTGAATCAAAATATAGTATTGAACAAGTTGGTGTAACTGTAGATTTTTACGGTGGTAAATTAAATGGTCAAACATTTAAAGATGCTCCAACAGTTAAAAAATTCGCTCGTAAAGCACAATTAGGTGAAGTTTTTGAATTTGATCGTACAAGTTTAGAATCAGATGGTGTATTCCGTAGTAGTCCACGTGGTTGGTACACTTTCGGGCATGCTAATTTTGCTTTATTATTCTTCTTTGGTCATTTATGGCATGGTGGACGTACAATCTTCCGTGATGTATTTACTGGGATTGGTGCAGAAGTTACAGAACAAGTTGAATTTGGTGCATTCCAAAAACTTGGTGACAAATCTACTAAAAAACAAGGCGCTGTATAAATTATAGTCTTTGTTTTTAAATCTATTCAAAATTAAAGAGGATTAAATAATGGAAGCCTTAGTTTATACATTTTTACTTATTGGTACGTTAATGGTAATTTTCTTTGCGGTATTCTTTAGAGAAACCCCTCGAATTGTCAAAAAATAAAACCACTTTTATGGTTTTATTTTTTAATCTTCGTGCTCTTCAAATGGATCGCGAAGATTTTTTGATGCTGGTCCAAAAGCTGTGAAAATTGAATATGAAGTAATACCTAGAAGTAAACTCGATACAAAAATTATAAGAACAGTAGCTGTTTCCATAGAAAATTTATAGTATTTCTAAATTAATGCTTTATCATTATATATCATTAATTTAAAAATATTATTAAAATAAACATTATTTATATGTGGTTTATAAAAAATATCTTGGAATTAATGGTGAAATAGTTTTGAATTTGCGTGTGGTTTTTTATTATTTAGTGTAAAACTTCAAAAGGTTTTTTCTTAGGACTCATCAAACAATTTATTATAGAATAATTAGACATTTTTTATATTAAACAAGTTTTAAAAAATAAAAGTAATAAACTTTTTTAGTACAAATAATTTCTTTTCTGATTATTCTATTTTTAATAGTATCATTACTACATTAAGTTTACATTTAATTGTTGAAAAAAAAACAAGCAATTAAAATTGTAAAGCGTATTTATTAAAATATAAAAATTTATATGGCATTAAGAACAAGATTAGGTGAAATTTTACGCCCATTAAATGCTGAATATGGTAAAGTTGCTCCAGGTTGGGGAACTACACCAATTATGGGAGTAGTTATGGTTGCATTTTTAATATTTTTAGTAATTATATTACAAATATATAATTCATCATTAATTATTGAAAATGTTGATGTTGATTGGGCTAATGGTATTGTATAAGATTAGTTATACAAATAATCTAAAAGGTTTTAAACCTTTTAGATTTTAAAACTCTAAATTAATTTTAATATAGATATGGATATTATAAGTTTAGGTTGGGCAGGTTTAATGACGATGTTTACTTTTTCATTAGCATTAGTTGTTTGGGCCCGAAATGGTTTTTAATTCTTGGAACTTAATAAAAATTAAAATTTTTTAAATATTATGGCATTAATTCTTAAAATCTTCCCATATGCAAATGCTGAAATTGTTACTGCAGCAGTAACATGTTTCTTTATGACATTATTTGGTCTTTCATTAGGATTTGCGTTATTAAAAGTTCAGGGTGAATAATAAACATTTAATAATAATATGTAATATATTATTATTAAATGATGATTTACTTATTAGAAGTATAGACCTAACATATCTGGGAAAAATCTATTGATTTCAATGATAAATCCTGCTGTAAAAGTCATCCACAAAGTTAGAAGAACTGGAGCTGTTGATAAATATTTTTGAAAATTATTCATAAAATTACTATTAATTGGAAATTAAATACTTTATAAAATTAACGAGGTGATACTGTAACTTCGTCGGTTGGTGCAACTAAATCATTGCTTACATATTCTTGCCATGCTGAGATTGGCCAAATATAACCAGTTGTCATAATTTTTAATGCTAATGGTACATTAATAATAATTTCACTCTCTGTTGGGTTCTTTGTTGTACTTACTGCTCGTAAATATTTTCGGCCTACCCAACCAATCCAACCAGAAATATATAAAAATCCAAATCCTGGTAACATAAATTCTGCAGCATGACTCCAACGACCATCGGCAATTAAATGCGGTAAACCATCCGTTCCACACAATAATTCAGAACGGCTATATTTATCAAACCGTGCTTCTGTTCTATCAATTTGTTGTTGCAGTGCTAAAGCTGGAGGTGTTCCAGCCTCATAAGTATTTTTTCGTTGTTCTAATTTTTTTACACTTGCTTTTAAGCGTTTAGCAAAAGCTGGTGATTCACTACATTTCGTTAAACCACCAATATCAGCTGAAGCTATATCCGGTGTTAATGTTATTAAGATAGCAATAAGTAAAGTTAAAATATTAAAACGTTTCATTATTTAATAAAATAAATAAAATTTAAAAATTTAAGTTTAGTAAAAAATTTCATGTAGATAACATTGTTATTATACATAATAGTCGAAGTTTCTAATAAAAACCTATTTTTTCTCAATTTAATAATCCAAAATGAAAGCCTTTTTAAAAATTAAAAGGTAGACAATATTAAAAAATTTCTAAAAAAATAATTACGTTTTTAACTTGAAACCTTGTCTAATATTTGATTTTTAGGTATAGTTATAATGTTACATTATTTTGGTTTAATAAGTTTTATCATTATTGTAATATCATTAAATTCTTTACTTTTAATTTTTAGCTATATTAATCTATTAAAAATGGTATTTCTTTAAAATTCACTTTCATTTTTGCAAATAATTTTAATTTATAAATATTTACACTAATTTAAAGTGGGACGAACCTGATATGGAGATTTTATTAAAACTTTTTCTTTTGTTGATTAACATTGATCAAGAAACCGTTTTAAATTTTTTTGGGATTGAAGATCCGAACACTTACTTAAATCCTAGTTTAGAAGGAGCTTCAGTTACAACAGAAATTTCAATAGACACCTTAAAATTAATCTTCCAAGGTTTAGTAGAACAATATCAAGAAGGTTTAGGGTTAATTGAAATTGAAAATATACTTATTTTTATTACTTTCATTCGATTTATTATTCTAGCAAACCGTTATAATATAAAAACATCTTTTTACATGTGTGGTATCAGTTTTTTTGCTGGTTTTTTATGGTATAGTCACCTTAAAGATATGGCAACATTTTATGGTCCACTTATGACTTTTAATCGACTAACAGGTCGGTATGTAGAGGACATGATGACAGAATATTATATTGAAGCGGGAAAAGAATCTGGTAAATACCTTGGATTTTTAAATCAAAATCCATTAAGTTTTGTTAAATCCTCATTAGTTTATGCTAGTGAAAGGAATTCATACCGTATTGATCCTATTTCAATGTTATTTAGCTATGTACCAGAATCATATAAAATGCAAACAGATAGTTTCTATTACTACATTTTTAATAGAGCTATGCCGGGAACTTGGAATTTTTTAGGTCAACAGTTAAGTGAATTAGGTCCTATAATTTTATATGTGTTTATTGTTAGATTAAATAAAAGGTACTGTCCATACTTAATACGATGGCATTGGACTAATATTATAGTTATAAGTATTTTGGAAGGTGAGGTTACACGGATATTATTTAGATTATATTTCTATGTGAATTCGGAATTAGTTCCCTCAGGTCGATTTACCGAAGCATTTCTATTCCAATCTGTCTTTACAATGGTTATTTCTGTACATTTTCTTTTTGTTTATTTGGCAATGTTACATGCGATCTGTGGGCAATATTTTTACCTACCATTCTTTACTGAAAATACCGAAATTCATATAGGGAAACGGCCTCAAAATAGCATTTATAGTGGAGGTTATACTTCATGGCAAGACGGTAGTATTAAACAAGTTGAAATAATGACTAAAGACCGAAAATTATTTATGTTTCCTCGTTTATGGTGGGGATGGCTTGGAAAAGGTTCCAATATAAAGAACATAAATGAAGAAAAATACCGAAAAAGTCAACAAAAACGTTTGGGTAAAAAACAAAATAAAGGCTTTAAAAAATTAATTCGAAAATTAAAAAAATGGATTTTAAGAAGTTAAAACCTATTAATAATTAAAATAGATAAAAAATTTTAAGTGAATTATTTAAATAAAGTAAATAATTAAAATTATTTACTTTATTTAATATTTTCTGGTTTTATTATAATGATGAACCTAATCCAGAATAAGCACCATAAATAAATAAACTAAGCATAGTAATTACAGCTAAACCACCTACAAGGCCTACAAGCCATAAAGGAATTCTACCAGTATTTGCCATATAAAAAACTCCTACCTTATAAAATTAATTGAAGAAATAACTTGAAAATAATACAGCCAAAACAAAAATTAATAGAAGTCCCCAGTAAAGAGAAGTTCGGTTTAATTCTACTGCTTGTTTATTTGGATTTGGACCTGTCATAAAAATTACCTCGTGTATATATTAGAATTTATCGTTGAATGAATTGCATAGCAGTAATTCCACCTAAAAAGAATACAGTGGGAACTGCTAATCCATGAATAGCTAGCCAACGGAAAGTAAAAATTGGATATGCTACAGGTTGATTAATGTTATTTGTCATTTTGGTTACCTCTTAATAATTTATAAACCTTTAGTTAAATCTTCTAATTCTTGTTTTGCACTGAATCGATCATTTACTAATGGTACTTGTTGACGATCTTGCGTGAAATACTCATTTGGACGTGGCGTTCCAAATACATCATAAGCTAAACCAGTACTAATAAATAGCCATCCTGATACAAAAAGTGACGGAATTGTAATACTATGAATAATCCAATAACGTACACTTGTAATAATATCCGAAAACGGACGTTCACCTGTAGATCCACCAGACATAATGTATATTCTCCTATAAAAAATGATTGTTGCTCATTCTAATACTTAACCAAAACAGAAGCGGGCAGGGGGAATCGAACCCCCATCATTAGCTTGGAAGGCTAAGGTTTTACCACTAAACTATGCCCGCATAAGAATATTATAAAATTATGCGGGTATAAAAAGCAATAAATGTAATTTACAAATTTTCTAATTTTAAATCTAAAAATTTAGCAAGGTCTGCTGCTTGTTTTTCTAAATTTGAAATTGAGTTTGGTTGTTGAACCGGTGTTAAAGGAATTTTTCGTTCATCCTTTAAACATAAATACATACTTCTTTGTGGGTTTAATCCTTCAGAGATTTTTATTCCAATAGATTGAATACTGGATAACGGGTATGTTAATAAAATTTCACGGTTTTTTCCAGGAAACCCTTTACGAACAATTTTTACAAGATTTTCAATTTTGTTATATTCGTTATAACCACTACCGACATCCCAAAAGACTGTTGCAAGAATATATACGCTTAATGATGAACTTAATGTTCCATAAAACATCATGACTAGACCTTGTGGTATGAAAACTAACTCGGTTGGATTAGCAAATGGTAATAAATTAATCTTAAAATAGCTTGACATTCCTGCTAATAAGAAACTTATACCACCAATTGCTAAAAAAATTCCCCAAAAATAATTACTAAATCGTCTTGACCCAACAATTTTATCCTGACGAGTTTCTTCTTCCATTTTTGACTTCTAAACTATAGTTAAATTTTTAAATTAATTTAATTGATTTTAATCCTAAAAATAAACTTGAAGCAACGGCAAAACAAAACCCTACTAATAAAAAATAATCAATAGCAACTGTCATAAAATCTTTTTGTTTTATAAAAATGAAGTTTATAAAAATTTTTCTGTATATTAGTATATATTATATAGTAATCTATATAAAAATTTTGGTTAGTAAAAATTTTCATTAAATTTTTAAATACCGTAGGTTATTAAAACAATTTTACTATTAATTTCATTAAATTTTAAATTAAATTTATGGCTAATTTTATTAAACCTTATAATGATGATCCATTTGTAGGACATTTAGCAACACCAATAACATCATCAGCAGTAACGCGAGCTCTTTTAAAGAATTTACCAGCATACCGATTTGGTTTAACTCCATTATTACGTGGCTTAGAAATTGGTTTAGCACATGGTTATTTTTTAATTGGACCATTTGTTAAATTAGGGCCCTTACGTAATTCAGATATTGCATTATTTGCAGGGTTTCTTTCAACAATTGGGTTAATTCTTATTTTAACGTTAGGGCTAACAATTTATGGTGTTGCCGCTTTTAAACAAGAAAAAGATCCGAGTTCTGTGAATGGAAATGATCTTCAAACGAGAAAAGCTTGGGATCAATTTAAAGGTGGATTTTTTGTTGGCGCCTGTGGAAGTGCAGGTTTTGCATTAATTTGCCTTTCAAGTATACCAAGTTCTATCTTATAAGTTAAAAACTTCCATTCTATATACTAAATCGGTTAAGATATAACCGATTTAATATAATGAATATTATATCAATGATCATTTTAAAATTAATTATTAAAAATTATTATGAGTTCTTTATCAACAGCACCTGTTAATTTACAAGAAGAGTACGCTAAAACAGAAATATCTAAAATTTTAAATATTTTAGATGAAGAGTTAGTTGGATTAACTCCAGTTAAATCAAGAATTCGAGAAATTGCAGCACTATTATTAATCGATAAATTACGAAAAAATTTAGGTATTGCAGCCGGTAGCCCAGGTTTACATATGTCATTTACTGGTAGTCCTGGAACGGGAAAAACTACTGTTGGCTTAAAAATGGCTGACATTTTATTTCAGTTAGGTTACGTTGAAAAAGGTCATTTATTAACAGTTACTAGGGATGATTTAGTTGGTCAATATATTGGTCATACAGCACCCAAAACAAAGGAAGTTCTTAAAAAAGCAATGGGTGGAGTTTTATTTATTGATGAAGCTTATTATTTATATAAACCAGATAATGAAAGAGATTACGGATCTGAAGCTATTGAAATTTTATTACAAGTGATGGAAAATCAACGGGAGGATTTAGTTGTAATTTTAGCCGGTTATAAAGAGCCTATGGATAAATTCTATGAATCGAACCCAGGATTATCATCACGGATTGCTAATCATATTGATTTCCCAGATTATACAGTTGCGGAGTTATTACAAATTTCTAAATTAATGTTAGAAGACCAACAATATCAACTAACACCAGATGCTGAAGTTGCTTTTACTCAATATATTGCAAAACGAAAAGGGAAACCATTATTTGCGAATGCTAGAAGTATAAAAAATGCACTTGATCGCGCAAGAATGCGACAAGCTAACCGGATTTTTGATAGTCGTGGTCAGGTTTTAACAAAAAAAGAACTTGTGAATATTGAGGCACAAGATATATTACAAAGTACTATTTTTGAGTAAAAATTTATTAGGAATAAGTTTATGAGTTTACTTGTTATAGGTGGTACTGGAACTTTGGGTCGTCAAATTGTTTTACAAGCGTTAACAAAAGGTTACCCTGTCCGGTGCTTAGTAAGAAATTTCCGACGTGCTAATTTTTTAAAAGAATGGGGTGCTGAACTAGTTTATGGAGATTTAAGTATTCCTGAAACTATTCCACCATGTTTACAAGGTATAACGGCTGTTATTGATGCTTCAACAAGTCGTCCTGTAGATGAAGATGCTTTGAAAACTGTCGATTGGGATGGGAAATTAGCTTTAATTGATGCAGCTGAAGCTGCAAATATTAAACGGTTTATTTTTTGTTCTACTCAAAATTTAGAACAATTTTCAAATATTCCTTTAATGGAAATGAAACAAGGGATTGAAATGAAATTAAAAAATTCATCTATTCCTTATACTATTTTTAGGTTAACAGGTTTCTATCAAGGTTTAATTGAACAATATGCGATTCCAATTTTAGAAAATTTACCAATTTGGGTAACGAATGAAAATACTTGTGTTTCATATATGGATACACAAGATATTGCAAAATTCTGTTTAAGATCTCTACAACTACCAGAAACAACAAATAAAACCTTTTTTCTAGGTGGTCCTAAAGGTTGGGTTTCATCAGAAATTATTAGTTTATGTGAACAATTAGCTGGCCAAACTGCTAAAGTAAAACAAATCCCAGTTTTCCTTTTAAAATTTATTAGTCGCTTTTTTGGCTTTTTTGAATGGGGTCAAAATATCAGTGATCGATTAGCATTTGCAGAAATTTTAAATGTTGAAAATAATTTCTCAAAATCAACATTTGATTTGTATAAGACATTTAAAATTGATTCAAGTGAAGTAGTACAATTAGACGATTACTTTTTAGAATACTTTATTCGTTTATTAAAACGATTACGAGATATTAATTTTGAAGATGTACAAAAACAAAAAAACTTAGTTATTTAGTTTAAATATTTCAATATTTGTATTATGGTTTTAATTTTTCTATACTCGTAAATATGTATTTATTTAAATAAATTAGAATGAATTATACGAGTTTTATTGTAAAAATTACACAAAATCCTGAACAAAGTTTTTTTGGAAGTGGAGATAGTAGAATTTCATTAGTAGAAATTTTAGGAAAGTTTTATCAATTTCGAACTAATTCAGCAAATATTTGTAAACTTTCGGTTTGGGGGAATTTAGGTTATGATGTAATGCAGTATTATCAAATTAATGATTATTTAATTGTTGAAGGTTCCATCGCTCGTTCTAATTCACATTTTGAAGACCATAATTTGTTTACTGAAATTGAAATATCAGTTTTTAAAATTTACCCACTGATATTAAATAATACATAATTAATGAAAGAAGTTTTTTTGAATTAAATTATTCAGAATTTTTATATTTTAGTATAATTAATATTATTAAAAACAGTTCCTAGGAAAAATTGCATGTTAACTTTAAAAATTTTAGTTTATACAGCTGTAATCTTTTTTGTTTCGTTATTTATTTTTGGTTTCCTTTCAAGTGATCCATCACGAAATCCAAATCGTAAAGATCTTGAATAATAAAAGATTTGGTTGATTTTATATAAATCAACCAAACTTCTTATTTTCTGTGCATAAAATTTTGTATTTTAATTTAAGTTTTATTTAAGTCTATTATGGTTAATATAAATATAAAAAATTAAAATAGTGTACTAATATAATAATACCCCCAAGGGAATTCGAATCCCTGTCTGCTCCGTGAAAGGGAGCTGTCCTAGGCCTCTAGACGATGGGGGCTATTGTATCTGTAGTATAACAACTAGTTTTTAAACTAGGTAGCGGGCAACGCGATTCGAACGCGCGACATCAACCTTGGCAAGGTTGCGCTCTACCACTGAGCTATGCCCGCAAATTTTAATTCTTTAAAAATATAAAATTTGTACCTACTACTATAATATATTATAGTATTGGATATATTTTGTCAATAGGTTAATTTAATTTATTTTAGAAATTATAGTTTGGACTATAATTTCTATATGGACTAAATTGACGATGAAATACCGTCAGCAGCGGCAATAACAATTACAAGAAAGACCCAAATTTGGAAAAATCCATTAAATTTACCTTTAGAAACTTCCCATTCACCTGGAGTAGCTAAAGCTACTGGAACAGTTACAACTAAACCTAATGAAATTAAGACTAGTACAGCTACTAATAACGTTGTTATCATATATACTTTTTAAAACTTTTTATATTGATGATCTAAAGACTGAAAGTATTAAAGGTTACCTTTTTTTAAGGCTAATAATACAATCACTGCCGGACCGGATAACATAATAGCACCTGTTGCTATTAGTTGACCTATAACTTGCCAATTAACCATTTTTCAAATCCTTAATTTATAAATTTTTATTAAAATTTCAAATAACAAAATAACTTATAATGTTAATTGTCATTTTACTTTAAAATTTCCAAAGTAAACATATTATTTTAAATAATATTTTATTTACAATATTATTTTATTAAAATCTTTAAAAATTTACTTATTCTATGTTAATATTAATGTAGGGTCGCTAACTCAATGGTAGAGTACTCGGCTTTTAACCGATTTGTTCTGGGTTCGAGTCCCAGGTGACCCAGTTTTTATTTTTATTATATTAACATTTACGTTTGAAGTACGTTAGGTATAAAGAAACAATAAAAAATTTTTTAGTTAACACTTTTCTGTACTAATATTATTTTGTTGAAAGAAGTTTTATTCTATTGACTGTAAATTCAACAGCGAGTTAGTATATATTTTTTATTCAATAAATATTGAATAAAAAATATACATATATGTGTTAAGAACTGTTTAATCAATAGGACGCATTGATAATACAGGTTCGTTTGCACGGTTAATACCTTTTTCAAAACCAGCTGCTGCAGCACGAGCACGACCTGAGTGCCACCAGTGACCAATTAAGAAGAAGAATGCTAAGAAGAAGTGCGAACAACATAACCATGAACGAGGTGATACGTAGTTTACAGAGTTAATTTCTGTAGCTACACCACCAACTGAGTTAAGTGAACCTAATGGTGCATGTGTCATGTATTCTGCAGCACGACGTTCTTGCCAAGGTTGGATATCGTTTTTAATTTTGTTGATATCTAAACCGTTTGGACCACGTAATGGTTCTACCCATGGAGCACGTAAATCCCAGAAACGCATAGTCTCACCACCAAAAATAATTTCACCACTTGGTGAACGCATTAAGTATTTACCTAAACCAGTAGGACCTTGTGCAGATGAAACATTAGCACCTAAACGTTGATCTCGTACTAAGAATGTAAATGCTTGTGATTGTGATGCTTCAGGACCTGTTGGTCCGTATAATTCACTTGGGTAAGCAGTATTATTATACCAGCTGTATAATGCAGCTGTGAAACCCATTAATGAGATAGCGGCTAAACTGTAAGAAAGATAAGCTTCTCCTGACCATACGAAAGCACGACGTGCCCAAGCAAATGGTTTTGTGAAAATATGCCAAATACCACCAACGATACATAGGATACCTACCCAAATGTGACCACCAATAACATCTTCCATATTATTTACAGAAACAACCCAACCGTCACCACCAAATGGCGAACGGAAAACGTAACCAAAAATTACAATTGGGTTTAATGTTGGTGTTGTAATGTAACGAACATCACCACCACCTGGTGCCCATGTATCATAAACACCACCTAAATACATTGCTTTAATAACTAATAAGAAAGCACCAGTACCTAATAAACATAAATGAATACCTAAAATTGTAGTCATTTTGTTTTTATCACGCCAATCATAACCAAAGAATGGGAATGATTCTTCTAATGTATCTGGACCTAATAATGAGTGGTAAATACCACCAAATCCTAAAATCGCAGAAGAGATTAAATGAATAACACCTACAGCAAAGTAAGGAACCGTTGTAGTGATTTCACCACCTGGTCCAATACCATAGCCTAAAGTTGCTAAATGTTGGATTAAAATAAAACCTTGTTCATATGTTGGTTTTTCTGGTACAAAGTGTGATACTTCAAAAAGTACCATAGCACCAGCCCAAAATACCATTAAACCTGCGTGTGCTACGTGAGCACCTAATAATTTGCCTGAAACATTAATTAAACGAGCGTTTCCACTCCACCAAGCGAAGCCTGTTGATTCAATGTCACGGCCTGCAATACTACTATTAAAGGGCGTTTCCACGTGGTAATACCTCCTCAGGGAATACGAAGTTTTCATGCGGTTGATCTTGCGCAGCCATCCATGAACGGATACCTTCGTTTAATAAAATATTTTTTGTATAGAATGTTTCAAATTCTGGATCTTCTGCAGCACGTAATTCTTGTGATACAAAATCATAAGCACGTAAGTTTAATGCTAAACCTACAATACCAATAGCACTTGTCCATAAACCTGTTACAGGTACAAATAACATAAAGAAGTGTAACCAACGTTTGTTAGAGAACGCTACACCAAAAATTTGTGACCAGAAACGGTTCGCCGTTACCATTGAGTATGTTTCTTCTGATTGTGTTGGTGTGAAAGCACGGAACGTGTTCGCAGCATCACCATCTTCGAATAATGTGTTTTCTACAGTTGCACCGTGAATTGCACATAATAAAGCACCACCTAAAATACCAGCAACACCCATCATATGGAATGGGTTTAATGTCCAGTTATGGAAACCTTGTAAGAATAATAAGAATCGGAAAATTGCAGCCACACCAAAACTCGGTGCGAAGAACCAACTAGCTTGGCCTAATGGGTATAATAAGAATACCGAAACAAATACAGCAATTGGACCTGAGAATGCAATTGCGTTATAAGGTCGAATACCTACTAAACGAGCAATTTCAAATTGACGTAAACAGAAACCGATTAAACCGAATGCACCGTGTAATGCGATAAATGCCCATAATCCACCAATTTGACACCAACGAGTGAAATCACCCTGTGCTTCTGGACCCCATAATAATAATAATGAGTGACCCATACTGTTAGCTGGAGTAGACACTGCAGCTGTTAAGAAATTACAACCTTCAAGATATGAACTTGCTAAGCCATGAGTATACCATGATGTAACAAATGTCGTACCTGTCATCCAACCACCTGTAGCTAAATATGCTGTAGGGAATAATAATAGACCTGACCAGCCTACAAAGACAAATCTATCTTTTTTTAACCAGTCATCCACTAGATCAAATAAACCACGTTCTTGGTTTTGTCCAATAGCAATGGTCATAATTTTTAATCCTTAAATAAAATTATTTAATAAGTAAACGTTAATGTTAATTTTTACTTTAGTCTTATCAGCTTATAAGTATAATTATACATTAATCTTTAAATAAATTTTTATATTAGCTAAAAAACTTATTCTTATTTATTTAGTACTACTTAATTTTAACTTTAAAAACTATTAATGAATTTTTAATAAAAAATTTTTATATTTATTTTCTTTCTCGATTTTTTCAGGATAACCTTATCAAACTAATAGTTAGTTGGATAAGGTTGTTTAACTGTCTTATGTAATATCATCTGCTTGAATATATAAGAAAAATAATGCCATACTAAAAGCTGGAAAGATTATTCCAACAATAGGCACTAGAATTGCCGGTAAAAAAGATGCAGCCATATTTTTATTTTATTATTTAATTTTGGATAATAGCACAAAAAAGGTACTAAAAATTATTAATATTAATTGTATATGAAAATTTTTTATAATTAAAAAAATATACTGAAGATAAATCAAACTTTTCCCAATTTTTATAGTAGAATTAATAATATTAGATTTAATATGTTTAACATTATAGATACATATAGAGGTTTTACTTATGGAAAGTTTATTATTAGCTCGGTTACCAGAAGCATACGTTGCATTTAGTCCAATTGTTGATGTATTACCAATCATTCCCGTTTTCTTTTTATTGTTAGCTTTTGTTTGGCAAGCGGCAATTGGATTCAGATAATTTTCAAATTACATTAAATAATTTTAATTCATCTTTATTTCATTTTATTAAATTTAGAGAATACAATTCAAGAATTGAAATCATTAGCAATTTAGAATAAAATACATACATTATAAATTTATAATATTAAGAACAAATGGTAGAACCTTTATTATCTGGAATCGTTTTAGGTATGATCACGGTTAGCGCTTTTGGTCTTTTTGTTGCTGCCTATTTACAATATAGTCGTGGTAAACAATTTGATTAATTAAAATAAATAAAACCAAGACGGCATTTAAAAATATAAGTTGTCTTGGTTTTAATTCATATTTTATTTTTTACTCTATAAATATTAGATATAGAGCTTGTTGGAAAATCAAATCCAATTGTAATTTTTTTTCTTTTTTTTTCTAACTTATAAATTTTTTTATTAAATAATGGGGTCGAAAACAAACGATAAAATAATAAAATTCAAATTGACTTTTTTTCTTAGTTATATTTTTGAGTTTGTTAGTTTATTAAACTAATTCAAAGTAAGAAATTTAATTTATGATTATCTAAATTTAGATAATCATAAATTAAAATTTTAGTAAACATTAAGTTAATGAAGCTTTACCACCAGCATCTTCAATTTGTTTTTTAGCATCTTCTGCGGCATCTTTAGCAATAGCTTCTTGTACTTGTTTAGGTGCAGATTCTACAAGCTCTTTTGCTTCTTTTAGACCTAAGCCGGTTAAACTACGAACTACTTTTAATATAGCAATCTTTTTATCAGCAGGAACTTCGTCTAACATAAGGTTAAATTCAGTTTTTTCTTCAACTTCTTCAGCAGCGCCAGCAGCAGCCATAACCATAGTACCACCACCGACACTAGCTGATGCATCAACGCCAAAAGTTTCTTCAATTTTACTTACTAATTCAGACGCTTCTAATAATGTTAATGTTTTTAAATCTTCAATGATTTTATCGATTGTATCTGACATAATAATAATTTAAATAATAATTTCTAGTAATAATAGAATAAAAATTGAATAACTTTAAAATAAAATTATTCAAAAGTAGTTAACTCTAATTTAAGTGAAGGACCCATACTTGTGCAAATGAATAAACTTTTAAAGTATCTTCCTTTTACTCCTGAAGGGCGGTTTTGTTCAATAGATTGATATAACGCTTTTAAGTTTTCAAGTAATTGAATTTCTGTAAAATCTGATTTACCGAAATTCACATGAACAACACCAGTTTTATCTGCCTTATATTCAAATTTACCTTTTTTAAAATCTGCTAATGTTTCTGTTAAAGTTGTAGTAACAGTTCCTGATTTTGGTGATGGCATTAAACCTTTAGGACCTAATACTCGGCCTAATTTTGCTAATTTTGGCATCATATCTGGTGTTGCTACTAATAAATCAAAATCAATATTTCCTTGACTAATATCTTCAATTAGTTCTGTATTACCTACAATATCAGCACCAGCATTTTTTGCTTCATCAATATTGGTATCGTTTGTTAAAACAGCAATTTTAATTGTTTTACCAATCCCATGTGGTAAAGTTACCGTTGTTCTTAACTGTTGATCCGCATATTTTGGATCAATATTTAAGTTCGCATGTAATTCTACACTTTCAATAAATTTTGCTGTAGCAGTTTCTTTTAATGTTGTAATCGCCTCATTCAGATTTGAAAAAACTATATTTTTAGTTTTTTTTTCGTTTTCTTTTTGACGACGTGATATTTTTCGCATAAAATTTTCCAGTAAAAAACTTTTATATTATAAATTAATCTGCAATAGAGATACCCATATTTCGGGCGGTCCCTTCAACAATTTTTATTGCACTACTAATTTTTGTAGTATTTAAATCAGGTAATTTAATGCTTGCAATTTCTTCTAATTGAGCTTTAGTTATCGAGCCAACATTTACTCGATTGGGTGTTGATGAGCCTTTTGCAATTTTTGCCGCTTTTGCTAATAAAACAGATGCTGGCGGAGTTTTAAGGATAAATGTATAACTTCTATCCTCATATACTGAAATTTCAACCGGGATAATTAAACCAGTTTTATCACTGGTTTTTGCATTATACTCTTTACAGAATCCTGCAATATTTACCCCATGCTGACCTAAAGCGGGTCCAACGGGAGGTGCCGGTGTTGCTTTTGCGGCCGGTAAAGCTAATTTTATTAATGCTGTTACTTTTTTAGCCATATAAATTTATTGCTCTTTTAGTAAATGTATTTTTATTTTTAACTTCAATATGTTTATAAACCTTGTTTAATTTAAAAATAAATTAAAAGGTTTTATTTATTTTGAAGCTTAAATAACTTCCTAAAATTACTTAACTGGTAATATAATAAAAAGAAATTAAAATCAGACACTTTTATCTTAAAATTCTATCAAAATATATAAACCTCTTATTTAAGAGAAGCGCGTCCTGAAGGACTTGAACCCTCGACATCTAATTTTGGAGACTAGCGTTCTACCAACTGAACTAAGGACGCTTAACTTCTATTATAAAACTAATATAAGAAAAAAGCAATGTTTTAATTTTTATTTGCCAAATTTCTCTTAACAAACTGTAAATATGCAAAACTTTAATAAAAACACAGGTTTATTAACTATTGAAAAGTATTTACCACATAACTTTTTAGCAGAAAAAATTATTTTAAGTAGTTTATTAATCAGTTCTGAAGCTGTTGAAACAGTATTGCGTACGGTTAAAATTGAAACCTTTTATTTTAAAAATCACCAAGAACTTTATAAAGCGATTATACAAATGTATAACTCTAAACTCCCTATCGATATTATCACCTTAAATAGTTTTCTTCAAGATAATGGATTATTAGAAAAAATTGGGGGAATAAAAGTTTTAATGGAATTACTTAACCATGTCCCTAATTTAATTTATTTAGAAGAATATGTTCGTTTAATACATGACAAATTTTTACGTAGGTCTTTAATTAAATTAGGCTATAAAACAATTAATTCTGCGTATATTACTAATATACCTTTGGAAACCCTATTAAACGATGTTGAATTAGAAATTTTTAATTTAACAAGTGAAATTAAAACACAAAGTGTTTCAAGTAGTGCGGAACTGTTGTCAAGTGTTTTTTTAGAATTAAAAAAAAAGTCATTAAAACCAGCTTTACCAGGTTTAGCTTCAGGATTTTATGACTTGGATTCATTTACACAAGGTTTTCAGAAGTCGGATTTAATAATTATAGCTGGGCGTCCTTCTATGGGTAAGACTGCTTTGTCTTTAAATATAGGATTAAATATTATTAAAAAATCTAACTTACCAATTTTATTTTTTAGTCTTGAGATGTCTAAAGAACAATTAATTTATCGTTTGTTAACAAATGAAACAAATATTAGTAGTATGCGTTTAAAAACTGGAAATTTATATAAAACTGATTGGTTGAAAATTAATAAAACAATTAGAAATTTGTCATCCTTACCTCTTTTTATTGACGATACTTCAAATCTTTCAATACAAGATATTAAATCAAAAATTAAAAAAATTATTTTTGAACAAACTCAAGTGGGATTAATTATTATTGATTATTTACAATTAATGCAATATTCAAAACTAAAACTTGAGAACCGAACCCAAGAATTGTCTCAGATTACACGTTCATTAAAAAACATTGCCAGAGAATTCAAAGTTCCAGTGATTGCGTTATCACAGTTAAGTAGAAATGTCGAAAGTCGAACAAATAAACGACCGCTATTATCAGACTTAAGGGAAAGTGGGTCAATAGAACAAGATGCTGATGTTGTTTTAATGTTATATAGAGAAAGCTATTACAATTCAACTATTGTTGACCAAAATGCAATCGTTGAGCTTATTATTGCTAAGCAACGTAATGGTCCAGTAGGAACTGTGGAGTTACAATTTGATTCGAAATCGACACAATTCTTAAACAAACCAACCACTACTTAAATGCCCAGAACCAGATTCGAACTGGTGACACGAGGATCTTCAATCCACTGCTCTACCAACTGAGCTATCCGGGCTTAATATAAATTATAGTATATTTAGATTAAAATAACAACAGGATAATTTAGTAGTTGATTATTTTTGATAAATTTAGTAAAATATATATTGGGTATAGTTTTTAATAAAATTTGAAAGCAACTTACTATGTCAGGATCGTAAGATAGCAGCATAAAGATTGAATGATATATTTGTATTAATACTATACCTTTTTATGTTAACTTAAATTATGTAAATTTATTTTATAAAAATATAATAGATTAATATTTTTTAACGAATTGAAAATAATTTTTTTTATTTTAATTTTATAATATAGTACAATTAGAAAATATTATGACAAAAATATTAATTATGTTTTTTTTTTAAAAGCTGATACAATTAATAACGTAGTCAATCTTACTATTTTTAATTTAAAAAACGGGATTAGAAATGACAGCTTCATTATCAAATTTTTTATCTAGTTTAATTGCAGGTGCCGTAGTGGTTGGTGCAATTGGGACTGCTTTAGTTATCATCAGTAAAAGTGATCGTGTAACACGTAACTAATTAAAAAGATGAATTCACTATTTATAGTTAATTAAAATCTGTTAATAATTAAATATGATAAACATTGGTTTTGGTCCTAATATTCTATTAGGTTTGATTTTAGGATTTGGAGTTATACTTTTATATTTTCTTCGAGTAGTTAAGCCAGAAGTTGCAAGAGACGAAGATATTTTCTTTGCAACTATTGGTTTACTTTATAGTTGTATTTTAATGGTTCATGGATGGCGGTTAGACCCAATTTTGTTATTTAGTCAAGTATTAATTATTGCATCACTTTTAGTAGCAGGCTGGGAAAATATCCGACTTCGAGGACTACTTGCAAATATGGCAAAACTGAAAAAAAAAAAAGATTAAAAATCTTTTATTTTCTCGGTTTCAATTTTATAAATAATATTTTTAAATTATGTTTAAAAAATATTCTAAGCTTTGTGCATTAGTTTTATTCTGTCTTTTTAATGTTTTTGTTACAACAGCATCGGCTATTGATTTAGATGAAGCAACTCGAACTGTAACTGTAGATTCTTCTGGTACAACGACTGTTTTAAGTCCAGAACAAGTTAAACGTGGAAAACGTTTATTTAATGCTACTTGTGGTGCATGCCACGTTGGTGGAGTTACGAAAACAAACCCAAATGTTGGTTTAGATCCGGAAGCTTTAAGTTTAGCAACACCACGTCGTGATAATATTGTTGCATTAGTTGATTATATGAAAAATCCAACGACTTATGATGGGTTAGATTCTATAGCAGAAGTGCACCCAAGTATTAAAAGTGCAGATATTTATCCTCGTATGCGTTCTTTAACAGATGAAGATTTATATTCAATCGCTGGTCATATAATGTTATCACCTAGAATTCTTACAGAAAAATGGGGTGGTGGTAAAATCTATTATTAATATATATATTTTAATTTTATATTTAAGTATTTCTTTTTTAATACTTAAATATAAAACTTTTATCCTTGTCATATTTAGTTTTTTAATGCTAATATACAATGGAATGATAGTACATGTTTAATAAAATCTTTTATACGTGACAAAGCATGTAGCTCAGTGGATAGAGCATCAGATTCCGATTCTGAAAGTCGGGGGTTCGATTCCCTTCATGCTTATCTCTTTATAAATTTTTTATATAAAAGAATCTTTTTTATTGTCCAGAACTTTTAAATTAAGATCTATTTTAGGGGCTGACTTGGTTTTGACATTTAAAAATTAAGTAGGGTATGATGCAGGTCGAAGCTGTTATTCTTCGTAAAAACATACAACTTTATAATAAAAGCTAATCTTTTTAAATATAACCAAGCAAATAATAAGACAAATTCGTTAACATTTGCTTTTGCATAATATATATTATTAAATTTCTTTGTTCACTATAACTGGACTTTTTTCTTTTTTATAGTTTAGAATATGTTATTAAATTTTTATCTTGTTCAGTAACTTGAACTAAACCTGTGAATGAGTACGTTAATAAAATTTAAATGGACGTGGGTTCGATTCCCATCAGCTCCATATTTTGCATTCGTGGCCGAGTGGTTGAAGGCACCGGACTCATAATCCGTTTTCCTATGGAACATCACTGGTTCGAACCCAGTCGGATGCATTTTTTTAATTTTTTATATTGTTTTTTTGACAAGATAATTGTATATTGCTAATAATATATTATTAGAATAAGTAAATAACAGTTTTATGGTTAAATTAAATAATCAACAAACAATTGATAATTTACACAACAGTTACTTAAAAAATGATCTTCCAAATATTAGAATTGGTGATAATGTTAAAATTGGTGTAAAAATTATTGAAGGAAATAAAGAGCGTGTTCAATTTTATGAAGGTACAGTAATTGCTAAAAAAAATAGTTCGATCAACACAACTATTACAGTTCGTAAAGTTTTACAAGGAATTGGTGTTGAACGAATTTTTTTAATTCACTCACCGAAAGTTGATTCGATTCAAATATTACGATCATCAAAAGTTAGACGATCAAAATTATATTATCTACGCCATTTAAAAGGCAAAGCTGGTCGTCTAAAACAATCTTTTAAATAAAATTAAAAGTTAAAAAAAAATTTATTTGTAACTACTTTACGTAGTATAATATTAATTAGTAAAGTAATTGTTGAACTAATGTTCTAATTTTTACTTTATAGTGATTTAAAAAAAGGATTTAAAATTATATGGCTACTTACAAGGTAACTTTACAATGTGAAGAACACGATATTGATACAACAATTGACTGTAGCGAAGATGTGTTTGTATTAGATGCTGCAGAAGAGCAAGGTATTGACTTACCTTATTCTTGCCGAGCTGGTGCATGTTCTACTTGTGCAGGTAAAGTAACAGACGGTGAGATTGATCAATCAGAACAAACGTTTTTAGATGATGATCAAACAGGTGCAGGTTTTGTATTAACTTGTATTGCTTATCCTAAATCAGACTGTACAATTTTAGTTCACCAAGAAGATGAATTATATTAAATAAAAATAAAAAGGAATGACGTAAAAAGTATGTCATTCCTTCTTATTTTAGAAATTAAGTTCTGCAGCTTGAACTTTTTCAAATTGTTTTTTCTTTAAAATTAATAAAACTTGTGTTAATAGAACACTGAAACAGAAAGCTAAATAACCAACAATTCGTGCTGATTTTTGTAAAACAATTTCAGTTTCTTCTTGTCCAAAACCACCAGCATTTGGATCAATATTTAAAGCTTGGTCTGCTTTAACTAAATCACCTTGTTTAATTACTAACTGTAAACCTGCAGGAACAACTTGAGATGTTTTTGTTCCATCTGAACTAATAATTACAACATTAGATTCACCTTTTTCCGCTATAGTAATCTCACTAATTTGTCCTGCTTGAACAGCAGCAAATGTATTTACATTACTTTTTTCACCAGTTGGGTAAACTTGACCACGGCCTCGATTACCACCAGCATATAATGGGTATGTTAAATATTTAACATCTGAATTCTTTTCTGGGTCTGGAGCTACAACTGGGAAAATTAATTCTTGATGTTTTTTTCCTGCAATTGGACCTACAACTAAGATATTATCAAATTCTGTACTGTATGGTGAGATAAAGACACCTTTATTTTTTTCTTTAACCTCTTTAGGAATTTGATTTTTAGCTGCTAATTTAAACCCTTGTGGTAAAATAACAATTCCACCAACATTTAAATCGGCCTTTTTACCATTTGCACCAATTTGTTGACGTGTTACATCATAAGGTACTTTAACTTCAACTTCAAATACAGTATTTGGAAGTACTGCTTGAGGTGCTTCAATTTCAATCGCTTTTTGGTTTAAATGACAATTAGCACATGCTAATTTTCCATTTGCTGCACGTGGGTTTGAGTAACCTTGCTGAGCAAAAACTGGATAGGCTGTAGAATCTTCAATACAAAAACCAAATAAACTTATAGCAATCGTTAAAGTAAATAAAAGACTTTTAAAAAACTTGTTAGTTGCCATGGATTCAATACTTTTTAAGTATATATATAAATTATAAATTAATTTTTTATTAAAAGCAGGATACCTACTCCTGAAAAATACAATAATAGTATTGCTGATGATAGCAATAACTGTGTAAGTGGATCAGTAGAAGGTGTTAAAACTGCTCCGATAATTGTTGAAACTAAAATTACGTATCGCCAAGAGGCTAGCATTTGTTTGGCAGATACAATATTTAGTAACCCTAATAAAATTTGAATGATCGGAATTTGAAAAGCTAACCCTGTACTGTAAAAGAGGACAAGGATAAATTCAAAATATTGATCAAATGACCAAAATGGTTCTATCACTTCATCACTATAACTTAGAAAGAAGTTTAAGGCTGCTGGAATTAAAGCATAATAAGAAAATAATAGCCCTAACCCAAAAAGACCTAAAGAACTTAACAGTAATGGTAAAATAATTTTTGTTTCTTTTTTAGTTAATCCTGGTAATAAAAACAAAATTAATTGTCCTATTGCAAATGGACTTCCAAAAAGTAACCCAGTATAAAAAGAAATTTTTACGGTTGAAACAAAATATTCACCAGGTGACCCTTGAAAAAATTTTACATTGCTAACTGGTAGTTCTAATATTTTAACTAAAAATTTAACTTCAAAAAAAGCTAGACAAGTTAACAATAAAATTATCCAAAATATGTGAAAAATTCGTTGGCGTAATTCTTCTATATGTTCAGAGAATGGAAGTTCTAATGTTACTGCTTCATTTTTTTTAAAATTAAAATCAGAATTTGTTATCATATATTTGGATTTTGCATCTTTAATAAACTTTACTATAAATTACTCTACTTTGTAATTTTAAGTACGTCAAAATCTATAGATAACTCTTAATTAATAAAAGTGAAAACTAAATTAAATTTAATTTAGTTTTCATTTTTATTAAGATAAATAGTTTATAGCTTCAACGCGAGCTGTAGCTTTTTTTAAATCATTTGAAGCATCAAGTTTTGCTTTACTTGTTTCAGCTGTTTCAACAGCTAAGGTAGCTTTTTCTAATTCTGCGGTAGCTTCACTTAATTCTACTGAAACAAGTTCTTCTACATCATTTACTAAAACAGTAACCCGATTTCTATCAATTTCTGCTAAACCCCCACATAAAATAATCGGAGTCCATTTATCTTCTAATTTAATTCGAAGTAAACCTGTATCTAAAGCCGTGATTAGAGAAGCGTGTCCATCTAATACACCAACTTGACCAGTTAAACCAGGTAAAACAACTTCATCAGCTGTTGTTGAACAGATTACTCTGTCCGGAGTAAGAACTCGAATGTTTAGAACCATATATTATTACTCCTTTATTTTAGAGTTTCTGCTTTTTCAATTGCTTCGTCAATATCACCTACAAGATAAAAAGCTTGTTCTGGTAAATCATCTAATTCACCACCTAAAACCATAGTGAAACCTTTAATTGTTTGTTCTAAACTTACATATTTACCAGGTGAACCAGTAAAGATTTCTGCTACGAAGAATGGTTGAGATAAGAATCGTTCAACTTTACGTGCACGAGCAACTGTTAATCGATCTTCTTCTGATAATTCATCAATACCTAAAATTGCGATGATATCTTGTAATTCTTTATAACGTTGTAATGTTTCTTTTACAGTTTCAGCCGTTTCATAATGAATTTCACTTACAATGTCTGGTTGTAACATTGTAGATGTAGAATCTAATGGATCTACAGCAGGATAAATACCTTTAGCTGCTAAATTACGTGATAATACAGTTGTTGCATCTAAATGAGCAAAAGTAGTAGCTGGAGCTGGATCTGTTAAATCATCAGCTGGTACATATACAGCTTGGATAGATGTAATAGAACCTTGTGTTGTTGATGTAATACGTTCTTGTAAGGCACCCATTTCAGTAGCTAATGTTGGTTGATAACCTACAGCTGATGGCATACGACCTAATAATGCAGATACTTCTGAACCTGCTTGTGTGAAACGGAAAATATTATCAATAAATAATAATACATCTTGTTTATTTACATCACGGAAATATTCAGCCATTGTTAAAGCTGTTAAACCTACACGCATACGTGCTCCTGGAGGTTCATTCATTTGACCATATACTAAAGCTACTTTAGAATCAGCAAAATTACTTTCGTTAATTACACCTGATTCTTTCATTTCTTCATATAAATCATTACCTTCACGTGTACGCTCACCAACACCACCAAATACAGATACACCACCGTGTGCTTTAGCAATATTATTAATTAATTCCATAATTAATACAGTTTTACCTACACCGGCACCACCGAATAAACCAATTTTACCACCACGACGGTATGGCGCTAATAAATCTACAACTTTAATACCCGTTTCAAAAATTGATGGTTTTGTTTCTAATTCAGTGAATGCAGGTGCATCACGGTGAATTGGTAAAGTTTCATCTAATGAAACATCACCTTGCTCATCCACAGGCTCACCAATAACATTGAAAATTCGACCTAATGTTGTTGTACCAACTGGAACACTAATAGGTGAACCTAAATCAACAGCTTCAACACCACGTTTTAAACCGTCTGTTGAACGCATTGATACAGCACGTACTTTGTTATCACCTAATAATTGTTGTACTTCAACAACATTACCAATTCCATCTTCTGTAGGAATTTTAATTGCGCTGTAGATAGGCGGTAAATTTCCACTTGGAAATTCGATATCTAATACTGGACCAATAATTTGTGTAACAAAACCTTGTGTTTTAGTTTTTACCATTTTAACTTAACATATTTAAATATTTAAGAATAAATATACTTTCAGAATGTAACTTATTATTTGAAATAATAACCAACTAATTAACTATGTACTATTGTACAACAAAATAGTCAGAATTCTTGAATAAAATATTTTAGTACCCTCCTTTCAGTCTATTTACTGAAGTTATTCATCATCAAATAATCTTCCACTTACTTTTAACCAGTTTCGTGCCCCAGGGTAGTTATCAGGTGCTAATTTAAGAGCTTGACGCCAGTATTCTCCAGCTTTATCAAAAAATTCAGTAGCTAAAGCCCTATATTCTGCACGTTGGATATCATCAATATCTTCATTTACAATTGTTAGCGTATTAAGTCCTGATGAATGATAAATTACTGCAATATTGTTTAAAGCTTGTGGAAGATTTGAATTTAATTCTAAAGCTTGGTGGTAATATTCTAAAGCTTGTGAATTATTTCCTATGTTTCCATAAATTAATCCGATATTGTATAAAGTATAACTTCGATCATAAGGATCTTCTTCAACTTGCAAGGCTTCATAATAGTTCTCTAATGCTTCAGCATATTTCCCTTGCGATTGAGCCGCCATTCCAGCTCTATAGTATGAAAAAGCTTGTTTTTCTTGTTTACTAGCAGGTAAAACTTTTAATAAGATATCTGCGATTACTGTAAACGTTTTATCAATAAAATTTCCCATAAATTGTTTTTTATCTTAAAAATAAAAATTTTAGTTTTTTCTAATTTTGTTTCTTACAATTTCCAAAATAATTATACTTGATATTTTAATTTTTTTTAAGATATCTCTAGTTAAATAAAGGGTTCGTTTAATAATTAAAGCTGGTGAAGGGATTTGAACCCCCAACCTACGGATTACAAATCCGTTGCTCTACCATTGAGCTACACCAGCAAATTTAAAACACTGAAAATACATTTTTGTTTACAATAAATCATAGTACTATTTTAGAAAGAAATGAATTAAAAATCAATCTTTTAGAAGAAAAAAGTTACTGGCATCTTTAAATAAAACTTTCTTTTAGAAAAACAAAAAATTTAGTAGTAGAACTTCTCTAATACTAAATTTTTTGTTTCAATGATAATAATTATCCGTATTTACCTGACGTAGAAGCAATAACGAATGAAGCATAAGTTAAAATATAACCCACTGAGAAATGTACTAAACCTACTAATCGTGCTTGAACAATTGATAAAGCAACAGGTTTATCACGCCAACGAATTAAATTTGCAAGTGGTGTACGCTCATGAGCCCAAACTAATGTTTCAATTAATTCTTGCCAATAACCACGCCATGAAATTAAGAACATAAAACCTGTAGCCCAGATTAAATGTGCAAATAAGAAAGTCCATGACCATACAGATAAGTTATTCATACCAAATGGATTATAACCATTAATTAATGGAGATGAGTTTAACCATAAGTAATCACGTAACCAACCCATAATATAATTTGATGATTCATCAAATTGTCCAGGGTTTCCACCCCAGATTGTCATGTGTTTCCAATGCCAATAGAATGTTACCCAACCAATAGTATTTAACATCCAGAACATAGCTAAATAGAAAGCATCCCATGCTGAAATATCACAGGTACCACCACGTCCAGGACCATCACAAGGGAAACTGTAACCAAAATCTTTTTTATCTGGCATTAATTTTGATCCACGTGCATCTAATGCACCTTTCACAAGAATTAAAGTTGTTGTGTGTAAACCTAAAGCAATTGCATGGTGTACTAAGAAATCTCCAGGACCAATTTTCAAGAATAAATCATTCTTATTATTATTAATTGCATCTAACCAACCCGGTAACCAAACTTCATTACCTGCAACAGTTGCTGGACTTGTTGGTGATGATAATAAAACATTGAACTGATAAACAGCTTTACCAGATGCTGCTTGGATATACTCAGCAAATAATGGTTCAAATAAAATTTGCTTTTCTGGTTGTCCAAAAGCAACAACTGTATCATTATGAATATACAATCCTAATGTGTGGAATCCTAAGAATAAACAAGCCCAACTTAAATGTGAAATAATAGCTTCTTTATGCTCAAGCATACGTGCCAAAACATTATTTTTGTTTAGTTCTGGATCATAATCCCGAACAAAGAAGATTGCACCGTGTGCAAAAGCACCAACCATTAAGAATCCTGCAATATATTGATGGTGAGTATATAAGGCAGCTTCTGTTGTAAAATCTTTTGATAAATATGCATAAGGTGTTAACGCATACATGTGTTGTGCAGTCAACGATGTTGCTACACCTAATGATGCTAATGCTAAACCTAATTGCATATGTAAGGAATTCGTGATTGTTTCAAATAAGCCAACGTGACCTGCACCTAATCGCCCACCTGGAGGACGGTGTGCATCAAGAATTTCTTTCATGTTGTGACCAATCCCGAAATTTGTTCGGTACATATGACCAGCAATAATAAATACAACTGCAATTGCTAATTGGTGATGTGCTATATCACTTAACCATAATGATTGTGTTTTTGGATGAAAACCACCTAAAAAAGTTAAAATTGCCGTACCCGCACCTTCACTTGTTCCGTATACGTGTCCTGCACTATCAGGGTTTTGGGCATAAATAGTCCAGTTACCCGTAAAGAATGGTGTTAAACCTGCAGGATGTGGCGGTGTTGTTAAGAAATTATCCCAACCAACATGAACTCCACGTGAAGCCGGAATTGCTACGTGAACAATGTGACCAGTCCAAGCTAAAGAACTTACACCTAGTAAACCAGATAAATGGTGGTTTAATCGTGATTCATTATTTTTAAACCAAGATAAACTTGGTCGGAATTTTGGTTGTAAGTGTAACCAACCAGCAAATAATAAAACACATGATAGGATTAATAAACCTATAGAACCAGCGTATAATTCTTGGTTAGTTCTAAACCCAATTGTATACCACCATTGGTATACACCTGAAAAAGCAATATTTACAGGATATGTATTACCTTTACTGAATGCTTTTAATGCTGACTCACCAAAATGCGGATCCCAAATCGAATGAGCAATTGGTTTTACTTTTAATGGTTTTTGTACCCATTGCTCAAAGTTTCCTTGCCATGCTACATGGAATAAATTTCCAGCAGTCCAAAGGAAAATAATAGCTAAATGACCAAAATGAGACGCAAAGATTTTTTGATATAAGTTTTCTTCGGTCATTCCGTCATGTGCTTCCAAATCGTGAGCTGTAGCTATACCATACCAAATTCGTCGAGTTGCTGGATCTTGTGCAAGGGCTTGGCTAAACTTTGGAAATTTAGTTGCCATAATCTTCAGATACCTTTTTATATAATTTATAGTTGTGAATAGAAAAACTTCTAAAAAATCTTAAAATATTTTTAGAAATTGAAAAATTAAGTAATTGAAAGTGCTCGTGCTAAGAAGAATGCCCAAGTTGTTCCAATACCACCTAATAGATAGTGTGCTAAACCAACAGCTCGACCTTGTGTAATACTTAACGCACGCGGTTGAATTGCTGGTGCAAAGTTTAATTTATTATGAGCCCATACAATTGACTCAATAAGTTCTTGCCAATAACCACGTCCACTAAATAAGAACATTAAACTAAATGCCCAAATGAAATGTGCCCCTAAGAAAATTAAACCATATGCAGATGATGCTGAACCATATGATTGGATTACTTGTGAAGCTTGTGACCATAAGAAATCTCGTAACCAACCATTAATGGTAATAGAACTTTGTGCAAAATTCCCACCAGTAATATGTGATATACTACCATCTGGTGTTACTGTTCCCCAAACATCAGATTGCATTTTCCAACTGAAATGGAAAATAACAACAGAAATTGAGTTGTACATCCAGAATAATCCTAAGAAAACATGATCCCAACTAGAACTTTGACAAGTACCACCACGACCTGGTCCATCACATGGGAAACGGAACCCTAAGTTTGCTTTATCTGGAATTAATTTTGAACTACGAGCGTAAAGTACACCTTTTAATAAAATTAATACTGTTACATGAATTGTAAAAGCATGAATATGGTGAACCATAAAATCTGCTGTACCTAATTTAATTGGCATCATTGCAATTTTACCACCAACTTCTACAACATCACCACCAAAAGCATAACTTGTTGTAGCTAAAGCATTTGGAGCTGTAGTTCCTGGCGCTAATAAATGAACATTTTGAATCCATTGTGCAAAAATAGGTTGTAATTGGATTGCTTTATCCGAAAACATATCTTGTGGACGACCTAATGCACGCATTGTATCATTATGAATATAGAATCCAAAAGCATGACATCCTAAGAAAATACAAACCCAATTTAAATGTGAGATAATGGCATCACGGTGTCGTAAAACACGATCTAATAAATTGTTATAATTATTTGCTGGTGTATAATCACGTACCATAAAAATAGCACCGTGTGCAGCACCACCTACAACACAAAATCCACCAATCCACATATGATGTGTAAACAACGATAATTGTGTAGCATAATCAGTTGCTATATAAGGGTATGGTGGCATTGCATACATATGGTGTGCTACAATAATACTTAATGAACCCATCATTGCTAAATTAATAGCTAATTGAGCATGCCATGAAGTTGTTAAAATTTCATATAATCCTTTGTGACCTTCGCCAGTAAAAGGACCTTTATGAGCTTCTAAAATTTCTTTCATACTATGACCAATACCCCAATTAGTACGATACATGTGACCTGCAATAATAAATAAAACAGATAATGCTAAATGATGGTGTGCGATATCGCTTAACCATAAACCACCTGTTACAGGGTTTAATCCACCTTTAAATGTTAAGAAATCAGAGTACTCACCCCATTGACCACTAAAAAATGGTGCTAAGCCTTTATTAAAACTTGGGTATAACTGTGCCATTAAATCACGGTTTATTAAAAATTCGTGAGGTAATGGAATTTCTTGAGGTGATACACCTGCATCTAATAATTTATTAATTGGTAATGCAATGTGAATTTGGTGACCAGACCACGATAAACAACCTAAACCAAGTAATCCTGCTAAATGGTGATTCATCATTGATTCCGCATTTTGGAACCATTCTAGCTTTGGTGCTGCTTTGTGGTAATGGAACCAACCAGCAAACAACATTACTGCTGACATTATTAATCCACCAATAGCAATCCAATATAATTCAACTTCACTTGTAATTCCTTCAGCACGCCACATTTGGAACCAACCCGAAGTTGTTTGTACACCTTGGAAGTTTCCACCTACGTCTGCATTTAAAATTTCTTGGCCTACAATTGGCCATACCACTTGTGAACTTTGTTTAATAGTAATTGGATCTGCTAACCAAGCTGAATAGTTAGAAAAGTAAGCACCATGGAAATGCATACCACTAATCCATAAGAAAATTACAGCTAATTGGCCGAAATGTGCACTAAAAATTTTACGAGAAACTTCTTCTAACGAACTCGTTTGACTATCAAAATCGTGTGCATCAGCGTGTAAGTTCCAAATCCAAGTAGTTGTTTTTGGACCTTTAGCTAAAGTTCGTGAAAAATGTCCAGGTTGGGCCCATTTTTCGAAACTAGTTTCCACAGCGTCTTTTTCTACAAAAATTTGTACATTTTTTGCTCGACGCTCCGTTGAGCTTATTGCCATTGACTTTCTCCTTTTGGGAGACGAAAATCTATGAAACTCTCATAAAAAATAAAAAATAGTTTATTAAGATCTACTTAGTAAATATGAGTTTTCAATGTATCATTGTACATTGTTTTTGAATTTTTTTACTTAATCTTTTTATTTAAAATTTTGACTAATATTTAAAATATTAAAATGTAACTTTTAATATTTTAAATAGAATCCTGTGTTACAAATGGTAATAATCCTAAAAATCGTGCACGTTTAATTGCTTTTGCAATTTGACGTTGTTGTTGAACACTAACACCTGTAGCACGCCTAGGTAAAATTTTTCCTTGTTCTGTTATAAATAATTTTAATAAATCAATATCTTTATAATCAATTTTTTGGTTAATACTAATCAATGATAATTTTTGCTTTTGTGCTAACATAATTTATTTAATTTCTTTATGTGTAGTAGGTTTATTACAGTGACGACAATACTTTTTAAGTTCAATTCTTTCAGGGTTATTACGACGGTTTTTCTGAGTTGTATAACGTGACACACCAGCAGAACGTTTATTTGTATTTGACCGACATTCTGTACACTCTAAAGTGATTAGAATTCGTGTACCTTTATTCTTTGCCATAAAGATTTCTAATAAGAGTAATTAATTTTTAATAATATTTAGATTATAATTACACTACCTTAAAATTTTTATCTTATCAAGGTTTTATAAAAAACTTTCTAAGATAAAAATTTTTGTTCGAAAAACTTTCAATTTTATAATGAATATATTATATTTTAATAAATGCAAATATTTAATTAAAAATTTAAAGGATTTATAAGTACTTATGGCTAATAACAAATCTGCAAAAAAACGTATTTTAATTAATAAACGAAATCGTTTGGAAAATCGTTTTTATAAAACATCTGTACGAACTTTAACAAAAATGTTTTCAGAAAGTTTAGAAAACTATAAAGAAGCGCGTACTCCTGAAAATAAAGAAAAAGTTCAAACGATTTTAAATTCAGCATATAGTTTAATTGATAAAGCTTCTAAAAAAAATGTTTTTCATAAAGCTACTGCTGCACGTAAAAAATCCAAATTAGCACTTCGATTTAAAACAGTTTAAATGGGTTTTAGTCTAATTAACTTGAAATAAGCTCAAATCTTCGTTAAGAAAATTTCAAGATTTTTTTTAAATTTTCTTAACATTTTTACGTCTTCATAAAAACTTAAAAATAATTGTTAACAAAGATTATGAAACAATCTATGAACTATATAACAGCTTTGCCAGATTTTATTGAAATGCAAAGAGTTAGTTTTTGTTGGTTTATTGCTCAAGGTTTAACCGAAGAACTAGCTATGTTTTCTCGAATTCATGATTTTAGTTATAATACAGAGTATGTTTTATTTGGACATGAATATAGTTTAGTTAAACCGATTTATAATATTATACGCGCAAAAAAGTACACAGCTAATTACGCCGCTCAATTAGTAATCCCACTAGAAGTAAGAAATAAAAAATTAAATAGTATTCGTTATCATAGTCAATTTCCTATTATAAATTTACCATTGATGACAACTTCTGCTACATTCATTATTAATGGTTGTGAACGTGTTATTGTAAGTCAAATTATTCGTAGTCCTGGTATTTATTTTGAAAAAAATAAAAATCAAAAAAAACGAAAAACCATTAAACGAAAATTACCAACTGATATTCATAAATTAAGAGACTTTATTCCGTTAGGTGAACCATTCATTTCTGAACAAATTTTAACATTTTTCCCAAACACTTATAACCAAAGCTTATTCCAATATTCATTTACTGAATTAAAAAAAAATGAAAAAGAGTTTTATTTTTATTTTTTACAATCTTTTAAAATTTACCAAATTATTTTAAAAACAGTTAAATTTGGCAAAAAACTTGAACGTATTAAAATCTTTTTACATTGGTTAGTAACCAAACAAAATAAATTTACTAATCGAAAAGATTTTCAATCTCCTGGGATAGTCAAATTGATAGAAAATTGGAATAAATTATTAAAGTCATTAATTAAATATGAACTCTTATCTCAAACATTAAAGAATGAGACTGAGATTATTGAACAACAATGGTTAAATAGGTTAAATAAAAAATATTTCCAATCTAGTATTTCACCAAAATCAATTAAGAATTATCAAACAACTGTTAAATATTACGAAAAATTTACACAGTTAAAATTTCCCGAACAATTATTTATCGTTTTAGTTAATAATCAAAATCATTTCAAACAAATTAATCAATTTAAGTTTTTAACAAAAACTTCTCTAACAACAACCCAAAAATTAGAAACTTTATTTACAGATACTCATAAGAAAAAGTTAAAACCAAATTTTTATTTTACAGCTACTTTAAAAGAGGTATTTAAATATAAACAAAAAAAGAAAAAATCTAAAGAAATTGACAATGCATCTATCTTAACCAGTTCTTGGGTTGATTTAAATTCAATACAAATTCGTAATCCAAATATTAAAAATTCTAATTTAAATTTATTTGAATACACCTATGAAATAAACGAAAATAAAAAGAAATTAAACTATTTAAAATCTCGTTCTGAATTAATTCAATATAAAGACTGTCATGAAATAAAAGATCATTATAAAGAAAAATATGAACATAAAGATTTATATACAGCTATTTTAATTCCTGAATCAGGTTCATGGGTTCGTTTTGGTTTTCAAAAAAGTACAGAAATTAATAAATATAAATATCCAATAAAAAACCAAGAAGATGAAGTTGTTATTCAGTTAGATAAATTTACACAAAAACCAGTTATTCATTTGTTAAAGGAAATGGGTTTAACTGATTTAGAAATATGTCAAAATTTGAATCATGCTGATTTTTTCTATTTTAATAAACCATTGATAACAAATTTAGTAGATACGAATCAACCATTATTACGTTTTAATTTAAAACCAGATTCTTATAAAAATATATCTGAATTTTCTAGGATTTTTGATGTTCGTTATTATCGTTTAGGAAAAATTGGACGTTCCAAAATTAATAATCGTTTAAATCTAAAGCTAAATAGTCAAATTCAAACAATTACTTATACAGATATTTTTGCGATTATTGATTCTTTAATAAAACTTTCAGTTTCTAAAACAACTGGTGATGATATTGATCATTTGAAAAATAGGCGTGTTCGGTCCGTAGGTGAATTACTTCAAAATTTATTTAGAATTGGGTTTCAAAGATTATTACGAAAATTACGCAGTCAAACAAATAAGATTGGTTCCAGTCAACTTTCAAGTTTTAATATTGTTGGGGCAACTATTCGTGAATTTTTTGGTTCTAGTCAATTATCACAATATATGGATCAAACTAATCCTTTATCTTCACTAACACACCGCAGGCGTATTAGTGGATTGGGACCTGGGGGATTTGATCGTGATCGTATTAGTTTTGCTGTGCGTGATATTCACCCTAGTCATTATGGTCGAATTTGTCCTATTGAAACACCCGAAGGACAAAATGTAGGGTTAATTGCTTCACTAACTACCTGTGCACGTGTTAATAAATCAGGATTTATTGAAACACCTTTTTGGCGAGTGATTAACGGTAAAGTTATTAAAACGGGTACTCCAATTTATTTAACTGCAGATGTTGAGGATTTATATAAAATTGCACCAGCAGATGTCGCTACAAATGACCAAAATTATTTAACACGAAATCTAATTCCCATTCGTTATAAACAAGATTTTATTACAGTAACACCATTTGAAGTAGATTTTATTGCTATTTCTCCTGTTCAAGTAGTTTCTGTTGCAGCTTCGTTAATACCATTCTTTGAACATGATGATGCAAACAGAGCACTAATGGGGTCAAATATGCAACGTCAATCAGTTCCATTAATCTTACCGCAAAAACCAATTGTAGGTACAGGTTTAGAAAATCAAATTGCAATTGATTCCGGAACTACTCTTAATGCACATAAATCAGGAATTATAAATTCAGTAACAGCAGACCAGATTAGTATTATTTATGAAGATGGAACAGAAGCTAAATATCCATTGCAAAAATACCAGAGATCAAACCAGGAAACTTGTATTAATCATAGGCCTATTGTTTGGAAAGGTGAGCATGTAGATTCAGGTCAAATGTTAACTGATGGACCTGGGATTAATGCTAGTGAATTAGCATTAGGACAAAATGTTTTAATAGCATATATGCCATGGCAAGGTTATAATTTTGAAGATGCTATTTTAATAAATGAACGTCTAGTATATGAAGATGTTTTTACTTCTATTCATATTGAACGGTACGAAATTGAAATTGATCAAACTGCTGAAGTTTGTGAAAAAACAACAAAGAATATACCCAATTTAAATTTATCTGAAATTCAACATTTAAATGAAGATGGTATAGTTTCAATAGGTACATTTGTAAAACCTGGTGACATTTTAGTTGGAAAAGTTATTGAAAAAGATGACTCTGAACAATTACCTGAAGCTAAATTATTAAGAGCTATCTTTGGTGCAAAAGCTAAAGGAGTTCGGGATACATCTTTTCGAATGCCTGAAGGTGAATATGGCCGTGTTATTGGAACTTTAACTTTTAATCGACGGACAAAATTAGCCTATAAATTTGAAAAAATTCAAATTTTTATTGCCCAAATAAGGAAAATTCAAGTGGGTGATAAAATAGCAGGTAGACACGGTAATAAAGGAATTATTTCTCGTATTTTACCGCGTCAAGATATGCCATTTTTACCAGATGGAACACCTGTTGATATTATTTTAAATCCGTTGGGTGTACCTTCACGTATGAATGTTGGTCAAATTTATGAATGTTTGTTAGGTTTAGCAGGACATAAGCTAGATCGTCGTTTTAAAATTTTACCTTTTGATGAAATGTATGGTCAAGAAATTTCACGGATTTTAATTAATAAAAAGTTACGTCAAGCTTCAATTGAAAAAGATGAGGCGTGGCTTTTTAATCCATACTCACCAGGAAAAATGGTTTTAATAGATGGTAGAACTGGTAAAGAATTTGAAAATCCAATTACTGTTGGTAATGGTTACATGTTAAAATTAATTCATTTAGTTGATGATAAAATGCATGCCCGTGCTACAGGACCTTATTCATTAGTAACTCAACAACCATTGGGTGGAAAAGCTCAACATGGTGGTCAAAGGTTTGGGGAAATGGAAGTTTGGGCTTTAGAAGGTTTTGGTGCCGCTTTTACTTTAAAAGAATTATTAACTATTAAATCAGATGATATGGAAGGGCGTAATGAGACATTAAATGCAATTGTAAAAGGACAAGCAATTCCTACATCTGGAATCCCTGAATCATTTAAAGTTTTATTACAAGAATTACGCTCAATTGGCTTGGATATGAGTACATATCGTCTTGAACAATTTAATACAAGTCAAACATATGAAACTGAAGTTAATTTAATTGAAAAGTATGACCCTTTAACAAAAACATTCCCACCGACTTCAAATATAAACACTATATCTTTCTAATAATTTTAAAATATAACATGGTAAAAGCTGAAAAAGAATTTGATTACATAAAAATTAAGTTAGCTTCTCCTGTCCGTATTCTTCAATGGTCCCATAGGAGACTACCTAATGGACAGTTTATTGGCGAAGTTCAAAAATCAGAAACAATAAACTATCGAACATTTAAACCTGAAATGGATGGGTTATTTTGTGAACGAATTTTTGGACCAAGTAAAAGTTTAGAATGTGCTTGTGGAAAATATAAACGAGTTCGTTATGATGGGTTAATTTGTGAAAGATGTGGTGTTGAATTAACGGAATCACGTGTTCGACGCCATCGTATGGGTCATATTAACTTAATTTATCCAGTTACACATGTTTGGTATACTAATAGTCGTCCAAATTATATGGGATTGTTATTAGAAGTCGAACAATGTGAAAAACGTATTGATACGGGCCTTTTATATTACTTACCTGATATTTTTACTTTAATTAATACAAATTTAGAATTTAGTAAAAACCCTGAAATTAAAGAAATCTTAGAAGAAATTCTAAAACATAAATCACTTGTTACTTGGTTACCTAGTGACCCCATTTTTAAAGAAAATACTAGTAAATTAAGGCGGGATATTTTATACAGTAAAATTAATAGAAATCGTTATTCTTCAGAATCTTTGAACAGTGATGCCGTTTTAAAATTAAATAAATTAAAGAAAAATTTAAAACGTCTTTTAGAAATGTTCGAAAAAGACAAATCGTCCAAATTAATTTTGTCTGAAATTTTTCAGCAAGAATATCAGAAAAAATTTGCAATAAAATCCGGAAAAGTTAATTTACGTGATAACCGAATTAAACGAATAAAGTTAGCTTCATTGGCTTATTTTATTGCTGAAGATGAGATTTCATTTTATGGGCTTCATTGGGATTTACAACAGTATCGACGTAGTCGTGAGCTTGGGTTCACTGGTTACCCATTAAAACCTTATCCAAAACCTAAACCACAAAATCGACGGCGTAATACACCTAAATATTTATTAAGAACAACACCTAATTATTTAATTGGGGCTGTATTAATTAAAAAAGAATTAGAAAAACTTAATATAAACCGTGAGATTTTAAAAACACGGAGGTTTATTACTATTTGTAGTAAAGTATTACACAAAGAAAAGCCTGTTTATGATTGTTCTAAATGGTTTAGAAAATGGGAATACCAAAGAATTTATAAATTACGTGATCAATCAATTAAACGAATTCGTATTTTAGAAAATTTACAAGCAACAGGTTCTAATCCATCTTGGATGGTTATCACGATATTACCTGTAATACCACCAGCATTACGACCAATGATTCAACTTGAAGGTGGAAGGTTTGCAACATCTGATTTAAATGAGTTGTATAGACGTATTATTACTCGTAATAATCGACTTCTTCGTCTGTTAGAAATAGATGCTCCGCAGTTAATTATTCGTAATGAAAAACGGATGTTACAGGAAGCCGTAGATACCTTAATTGATAATGGAAAAAGAGGTAAGATTGCTCTTAGTGCAAATAATCGACCCTTAAAATCGTTATCAGATATTATAAAAGGAAAACATGGTCGTTTTCGTCAAAACCTTTTAGGTAAACGTGTTGATTATTCCGGTCGTTCTGTAATTGTTGTTGGACCTAGTTTAAAATTAAATCAATGTGGCTTACCTTATGAAATGGCGGTAGAATTATTCCAACCATTTATCATACGTGAAATTATTAACCAAGGTTTAGCAAGTAATATGAAAGTTGCTAAAAATTTAATTCAACAAAATGAATCAACGATCGACCCAGTTTTAGAAAAAGTTTTATCAAACCATCCTATTTTTTTAAACCGTGCGCCAACTTTACACAGGTTAGGTATACAAGCTTTTGAACCAATACTCGTACAAGGACGGGCTATAAAACTTCATCCTCTTGTTTGTTCTGCATTTAATGCCGATTTTGATGGTGATCAAATGGCTGTACATGTTCCACTTTCACTTGAATCACAAGCGGAATGTTACATGTTAATGTTAGCACCATATAATTTTTTATCTCCTGCAAATGGTGAGCCTATTATTATGCCAAGTCAAGATATGGTACTAGGTTGTTATTATTTAACTGTTAATAACATTAAAGATCTTTTAGGTTCTAACCATTATTTTGCAAATTTAGATGACGTAATTTTAGCCTATTACCAAGATCAAATTGAATTACATACTACTATTTGGATTCGTTATACAAATCAAAAAGCTAAACCAGATAATTTAATTAAAACAATTTTATTAAATGATGAGAGTACTATTGAATATTATGAAAATTTACAAGTCCGTAGGGATAAAACTGGACAAGAAATTGTTCAATATATTCAAACAACAACAGGTAGAGTAATTTTTAATTATACAATTCAAAAAACATTAAATTTAGTTTGTTAAATATTTTCTAAAAATCATATTTAAAATATAGATACGAATCAAAAGTAAAAAAATTTATGGAAGACTATATATATCAAAATACTCTTATTAGTAAAAAACAATTAAAACAATTATTAGCATGGAGTTTTACCCAATATAATTCAATGCAAGCTTGTTCATTAGCTGATGAATTAAAGTACTTAGGTTTTAAATACGCAAGTCAAGCAGGTATCTCTATTAGCATTGAAGACTTAAAAGTTCCTTCAATTAAGAATCAAATGTTGGAAAGAGCACATAATGAAGTTTTAAATGCTGAAAAAATTTGTCTTAAGGGTAAAATTACTGACGTTGAACGATTTCAAAAAATCATTGATACCTGGAGTATTACTAGTGAATCGTTAAAAGACGAAGTAGTTTTATACTTTAAGAATTATGATCCATTAAATTCCGTTTATATTATGGCATTTTCTGGAGCTCGAGGAAATTTATCTCAAGTTAGACAACTTGTTGGTATGCGTGGGTTAATGTCAGACCCAAGTGGAGAAATTCTTAAGTTACCAATTAAGAAGAATTTTCGTGAAGGCTTAACAATTACTGATTATTTAATGTCAGGGTACGGTGCACGAAAAGGGATTGTTGATACTGCTTTAAAAACTGCAAATTCAGGTTATTTAACCCGTCGATTAATTGATGTTGCACAAGATATCATTATTCGTGAAAAAGATTGTTTAACAACTCATTCTTGTTTAGTTTTTAATCTTGAAACAAATAACAAAGTTATTAAAGATATTTATGATGATTTAATTGGAAGATTGTTAAGTAAATCGGTTTATCATCCAGTAACTTTAGAATTAATTGTTGAGGCTGATACTCAAATTACACCAAATTTAGTTCAAACTTTTAAGCAATTAAAAATAAAAAAATTCTATATTCGCTCTCCATTAACTTGTAGTTTATACCGTTCTATCTGTCAAAAATGTTATGGTTGGGATTTAGCAAATGAAAATTTAGTTGATATTGGCGAAGCTGTGGGGATTATCGCAGGACAGTCTATTGGTGAACCTGGGACACAATTAACCATGCGTACTTTTCATACTGGTGGGATTTTTACATCGGAAGCTAGGCAACAAATTGTAAGTTCAATTAATGGTATTATTAAATTTTCAAAATTATTAAAAACATTAACTTTAAGAACAAATAGGGGAGAAGATGTACTTTTAACAAAAAATTCAGGTTCTTTAGTTATTGTACCTGAAACAAAAATGTTTAAATTAGTACAAATAGAAATTCTTCCAAATACAATTTTATTTAATAAAAATAATCAATACCTTAAAAAAGGAACGATTATTGGTGAATTAGCTAATACTGAAAAACAAATACGGACAGAAATTAAACCTATATTAAGTACAAGTTCCGGTGAAGTATTTATGCCACGATTAAAAAATAAAATAAACTTTGTTAATAAAAATAAACTTTTATGGATTTTATCTGGGCAAGTATACCAAGCTCCTACAAATTCTTTTTTGAATTTTTATACTGACCATAAAATTAATAAAAATAGTTATGTTTTTCGAACAAAACTAATTAATCAATACCCAGGATTTGTAAATTTTGTTCTCTCAAAAAAAGATTTGTTTCAATCACACCTAAAAATTATAAGTACTAATTCAACTTTAATTAATTCAATTATTAAAAAAACAACCATTAATAAAAGTTTTAATAAATATCTGTTGATTCATAAAAATTTAACATATTGGATTAATTTACAAAATAAAAAGTCAAAATTATACTTACAAACTAAGTTACATCAACACTTTGCGAGTCTAATTTGTAAAGATTATCAAACACAAACTGGTGGTATCCCCTATTATGATTTAGCTTTATATAAGCAATCTATTTATACCAAACGTTTAACTTCTTATTTTCGTCGACTAAACATTGAATCTAAAGAATCTGAATTTGGTGATTTTATTTTTAATAAAACTCAAATAAATAAACAACCTTTACGAGTAAGTTCAAATACAATAGTTTGGTTATCTGAAGAAACCTATAAATTAAATTGTGATAAAAGTATTTTACTTGTTGAACATGGTAGTTTTATCTGTGAAAATTTTGAATTATTACCTGGGTTATTTTCAAAGAAATCAGGGATTGTTATTATTACACAACGGGCTAATATTATTCATGAGATTTCTATTAAATCAGGTTTAGTTTATAAAGGTAAAAAGTTTAAAAATTTTGCTAATAAAATTTATTATCCAGGTGAAATTATTTTTGAAAATATTAAAATTACTTCTCCATCATTGTGTCAACGAATTGTAGGTAAATTCACAGATCAATTATTAATCCGTCCTTTAGACATTTATGAAATACCACGTACAAAATCTACAAGAAAGTTATTTGGTAAAAATTTTTCTAATGATTCATTATTTAATTTAAAGACTAGTAAACAGTTTTTATACAGATCTAATCAAAAAATTAAAAGTGCTAAAAATCTTGAACTAATTAAAACAGTTTTAGATTCAAATATTAAAAATTTCAATGAAAATAAATTAGATATTCAATTTAAAAGCAATCATAAATATAATAATCTAAAAGTATTAATCTCTGAAAATATTTACTTACCAAATTATCTTCCAGCACATTTAAAATATACAAATATAGAATCTTGTTTTCTAGTTGAACCTAACCAATTTGTTGATAGCTATACAACATTAGGGTACTTTGAAATTCGTAGTCTTCATTCATTAGAAATTGTAAAATTAAAATCAAAATACAAAGATAATAAAGAGATATTATTAATTTCAAATGATGATTGTTTAACGATTAAAAAAGAAAAAATTAAGCGAAAATCCGTTAATGATTTAATTACAAATACACGAAATATAAATCAGATCGGAAAAATTATTATTGATAATGGAAATTTTTTAACAATTCAGAAAGGTAGGCCTTATTTTTTTCCAAATTGTCAGATAGATGATTCCATAAAAAATATTAATTTACGGTATAAACTTATTTCAGAAAATCATTTACCATTTTCAAAAGTTTTTAAAACAAATCGTTCGATTTCTCTAAATTATTATGATGTAACTAAAAAAGTTTTAAATAAAAATCTTAATATAAAAACTCAACAAACTGGTAACTTCGGTTCAAAAATTGAACTATCAAAAATGTTTATTAAAAAAAAGGGAAAATTATACAGTTCACCAATTCCAATTTTTATAGATAACTTTTTACTTACTCGCAATAATAATTTAGATAATTCAAAATTTTTAGAATTATCAATGAAGAAAAAAGTAGCATGGGTTAAAAAACGGCGAATCCATTATTCAGTATTTATGAAAAACTCAGAGTTAGTTTTAAATGATATTAAAAAAGATGATACATCTCAATCTAACTTAATACGTGTTCAATTTTTTGGTTATCCTTTTTCAAAATCGATAGGAATTCATTCATTAACTGAAGATTATTTTGAACAGGAAGTTAATAGTGTATTTTGTAAAAATGGAGAATTTGTTGCAAATGGCCAGACCATTGGTTTGTTAAATTTTGAGAAAGAAGTTACAGGTGATATCGTTCAAGGTTTACCTAGAATTGAAGAATTACTTGAAGCTAGAAAGAAAAAACAAATAAGTAAAAATGTTTCAACTAACCAAAAAAAGGGTCTTTTAATTAGGCAGACTAGTCTTGATTCAAGTTTTGAATTTAGAAAGTTAGGAACAACAATTAAAGAGAATGAAAAAATAAATCCTCATAATTTGTTAAAAGCCTATTTTAATTACTATGGATTAATTAAAAATTTCTTTTGTGACCGAACTGAAACCGTAAATTCATATAGGTTAACAAATAATTATGAAGCAAGTTATAGAAGTTTTAAAAAAGTACAATCTTTGATTTTGAATTCAGTTCAATCTGTTTATGAATCACAAGGTGTTTCAATTTCTGATAAACATTTAGAAGTAATTATTAAACAAATGACTACTAAAGTTTTAATTACGCATGAAGGTGATACTCCTTTATTACCACGTGAGGTTATAGATTTATATCATATCCAATACATCAACGATATTATTAAAAGAAGTAAAAAACAAACAGCTTTTTATGTGCCTTTATTACTAGGAATTACAAAAGCTGCTTTAAATAATCCAAGTTTTATTTCTGCAGCAAGTTTCCAAGAAACAACTCGCGTTTTAACAAAAGCTGCAATTGAAGGGAGAGTTGATTGGCTTCGTGGATTAAAGGAAAATATTATTATCGGACATTTAATTCCAGCAGGAACTGGGTCTCAAAATTATAAAAATTGTTTTGGAAATAAATCAATTGGTTTGTCAGAACGTCAAAATCAAATTCCATTTTTGGAAAAAATTTAATTCAAAAACTAGACGGGTATGTTTGTTATTTGTTACTGTTAATATTAAAAATATATTATTTATTGAAATTGAAAGGAGTTAAAAATCTTTATGGCTGATATTACTTTAGCCCAACTATTAGAAGCAGGGGTTCATTTTGGACACAAATCATACCGTTGGAATCCAAAAATGTTTCCATATATCTACACTGAACGTAACAATATTCACATTCTTGATTTAGTTCAGTCAGCCCAGTTACTTAAGGAAGCAAATTTATATGTTCAATCAGCAGCTGAAAAAAATAAAACCTTTTTATTCGTTGGAACAAAACGACAAGCAAGTTCATTAATTGCCCAAGAAGCGAAACGTTGTAACTCTTATTATGTTAATCACCGTTGGTTAGGTGGTATGCTTACTAATTGGGTAACATTAAAAAGCCGTATTGAACGTTTAAAAACTTTAGAACAAGAAGAAGCTGATCAAGTTTTTAATTTATTACCAAAAAAAGAAGCATCATTACGGAGAAAAGAGTTAGAAAAACTACGTAAATATCTTAATGGTGTAAAAGATATGGAACGTTTACCTGATGTGGCAATCGTTGTAGATCAAAAACGTGAATTAACAGCTATTCGTGAGTGTCGTAAACTAGGAATTCCTGTTATTTCTATATTAGATACTAATTGTGACCCAGATTTAGTAGATATACCAATTCCTGGAAATGATGATGCTGTTAGATCAATTAAATTAATCTTAAAATCATTAACAGACAATATTAATTTGGGAATGGCAAAAAGTAATTAATTTAACCATTTATTTTTTTTTAATAAGTTTATTTATTAAATGATTAAATCTTGGTTTCAAAAATATCCATATACATATATGTATATGGATATTAAATAATTATTTTAAAAATAAAAAGTTGACAATTATTCTGTTTTATATTAAATTTATAATATAAGATCTTTAAATAACTAGTGTCAAAATTACTAAGATATATAAAAATATCGTTTATACAATAGTAACAGTTTTTGATTCCTCGCGGAGTAGAGCAGTCTGGTAGCTCGTTGGGCTCATAACCCGAAGGTCAATGGTTCAAATCCATTCTCCGCTAGAAAATTTTATAAATTAACGTAAAAAAATTAATTTTTTTATTAGAATTATATAGTGAACGTTAAATATTAATAAGGTTTTACGTATGACATTAAATTTACAAACACCATTTCCTACATTTGGGGGAAGTACTGGTGGCTGGCTTCGTTCAGCCGAAGTTGAAGAAAAATACGCTATCACTTGGACAAGCAAAAAAGAACAGATTTTTGAAATGCCAACAGGTGGTGCTGCCATTATGCGTAATGGTGAAAATTTACTCTACTTAGCACGAAAAGAACAGTGTTTAGCATTAGGTACACAGCTACGGACTTTTAAAATTAACGATTACAAAATTTATCGTATATTCCCTAGTGGGGAAGTTCAGTATTTACACCCTAAAGATGGTGTTTTTCCTGAAAAAGTGAACCCTGGTCGTACCTCTGTAAATAGTCGAGACTTTTCTATTGGGAAAAACCCAAACCCTGCTTCGATTAAATTTAGCGGCATTACTACTTATGAAAGTTAATTTATATTTAAGATTAGTGTTAAAGCTAATCTTTTGGCGAGATGGCAGAGTTGGTCGATTGCGTCTGATTTGAAATCAGATGAATCCGTAAGGATTCCGTGGGTTCGAATCCCACTCTCGCCTTTTAAATAATAAGAAAAACTATAAAATTGTGCTTAACTGTGTCTTATTTTTTATAATTATTTTCTTATGGGTAAAGTTTACGATTGGTTTGAAGAAAGATTAGAAGTGCAAGCGATTGCGGATGATATTTCTAGTAAATATGTACCACCACATGTAAATATTTTCTACTGTTTTGGTGGGATTGTGTTTACTTGTTTTTTAGTTCAAGTAGCAACTGGTTTTGCTATGACATTCTATTACCGTCCAAGTGTTGTTGATGCGTTTGCATCAGTTGAATATATTATGACAAGTGTTAATTTTGGGTGGTTAATCCGTTCTGTTCACCGTTGGTCTGCGAGTATGATGGTAATGATGATGGTTTTACATGTTTTCCGTGTATATTTAACGGGTGGATTTAAAAAACCTCGAGAATTAACATGGGTAACTGGTGTTATTTTAGCTGTAGTTACTGTATCGTTTGGTGTGACAGGTTACTCACTACCATGGGACCAAGTAGGTTTCTGGGCTTGTAAAATTGTAACAGGTGTTCCAGCAGCAGTTCCTATAGTAGGGCCACCATTAGTTCTAGTTTTACGTGGGGGTGAAAGTGTAGGTCAAAGTACTTTAACACGTTTTTACAGCGCACATACTTTTGTTTTACCGTTAGCAGCAGCTGTACTAATGTTGACACATTTCTTAATGATTCGAAAACAAGGGATCTCAGGACCTCTTTAATTAATAACGAATCTTAATAGTAACATTTTAAAAAGGAATATTTATGTCAGTAATTAAAAAACCAGATTTATCGGATCCAAAGTTACGTGCAAAATTGGCTAAAGGAATGGGTCACAATTACTATGGTGAACCTGCATGGCCAAATGATCTTTTATATGTTTTCCCTGTATGTATTTTGGGAACATTTGCATGTTGTATTGGGTTAGGTGTAATGGCACCAACACAACTAGGAGAACCTGCTGATCCATTTAATACACCATTAGAAATTTTACCTGAATGGTATTTCTTCCCAACCTTTAATTTATTACGAGTTTTACCGAATAAGTTATTAGGTGTATTAGCTATGGCTGCAGTACCTGCAGGGTTAATCACAGTACCATTTATTGAAAACGTTAATAAATTCCAAAACCCTTTCCGTCGTCCAATTGCAAGTTTAGCATTTATTGCTGGATTCATTTTTGCGGTTTGGTTTGGAATTGGAGCTTGTTTACCAATCGATAAAGCAGTTTCTTTAGGCTACTGGTAAACGATTAATTTTTATTTTCACTATAAATTATCAATAATTTATAGTGAAAAAATATTTTTTTATTTTTATTTAAGATTAAAAAAGGACTTTCAGTGTTTAATCTCAACTTACAGAAGATGTGCTATATATTTAGGTTTTAGAAAGTTATACGTAGTTGATTTGCCTTGTCTCTTAGCACGAACGTATAATTAGTATATAGAAAAACTAGCTGCAATATTATCAGCTTTAGAGGAAATGAAAATGTTTATTTATCAATTACAATGTATGGAAATTATAAGGAAATTTATTTGGATCCTCTACATGTTATTGTTTTTGCAAATTCTATGTCTCCGGTTGAATTAATAGGCAGACTTAGTAGCGAGTTTTTTTATCCTAAACTATAATATAATTTAAAAATTAATATATTTATTTATGACTACTGATGAAGATTTAGATAAACTGTTAGAAAACTTACCAGTGTTTATTAAACAATATGTTAATAAACACACTAACAAAGAAAAAATTATTGAAATCGTTATGGATTTAGGGCGAAGACCTGAAGCCCGTTTTTCAACAGGCCCAGAATACATATCCCAGAAAATTATTTCTTGGCAAGATCTTGAATATACTACAAAACGAATAAGTAAATTTAGTAATGAAAATCGAGCTGGAATTGAACGTACATTACATAGAATTAGTTGTATACGAAACCGACAATTTTTAATTACAGGTTTAACTTGCAGGGTTGGTCGGGCTGTTTTTGGAACCATTTGTTTAGCACGAGATTTACTTGAATCTGGACAATCGATTTTAATCTTAGGAAAACCGGGTGTTGGGAAAACAACTATTATTCGAGAAATTGCCCGTGTTTTATCGGATGAAATGCAAAAACGGGTAGTTATTGTTGATACTTCAAATGAAATTGCTGGTGATAGTGATATACCTCACCCAGGGATTGGCCGTGCTCGTAGAATGCAAGTTGCTAAAACAAATTTTCAACACCAAGTTATGATTGAAGCTGTTGAAAACCATATGCCTGAAGTTATTGTTATTGATGAAATTGGAACTGAACTTGAAGCTTTAGCTGCCCGCACAATTGCAGAAAAAGGTGTTCAGTTAGTAGGAACAACTCACGGTAATTGTTTAGAAAATTTAATTAAAAATCCACCTTTAACCGACCTGATTGGTGGTATTCAATATGTAACATTAAGCGATGATGAAGCGAAACGACGCCGAACTCAGAAAAGTATTTTAGAACGAAAAGCCTACCCAGCTTTTCAAATTGCTATTGAAATTAATGAACAAAATTCATGGACGATTCATGAAAATGTGAAAGATTCTATTGATTTATTATTAAGGGGGAATTTTTTAGTAACACAAACCAGACAATTCATGAGAAATGAAAAGACTGTTATTGTTTATAAAACACTACAAACTGATAGCTTATTTAAAAATTCTCCAACACTTCAAAATTCAAGTTTTCTTATAAATAAAACTTGGGTTAAAGTGAATAATGATAAAGGGCTACCATCAACAAATTTAAAGCAAAAAAACTTAGTAATTTATTCATACTCACTTTCATATAATTTAATTAAAGAAGTTATCTCTAAATTAGAGATTAATCTTATATTAACAAAAGAAATTAAAAAGGCTAGTTTAATTATCGGTTTAAAAAGTCATTTAAAACAAAATCAAAAGTTACAAAGGTTAGCAAAACAAAAAAATATACCCATTTATGGGGTAAATCGAAGTAGTATTTACCAAGTAGCAAAATTGATACAATTTATTATGTTATAAAAAA
>Ga0102825_1000010_pt1 | contig 44823 bp, 50 predicted proteins | sample ColrivemetaGS579_FD_78461 | JGI IMG/M metagenome (GOLD analysis project Ga0102825, IMG submission 78461) | Estuarine microbial communities from the Columbia River estuary - High salinity metaG S.579 | ecosystem: Environmental > Aquatic > Marine > Intertidal zone > Estuary | place: USA: Columbia...
ATTTGCAGAATGGACTTCTACAGATCCTAACGCAGTACCTATCACGGCGAGTGGTTATATTAAAGGAGCAGAAGAACAAGGTATTGTAGGACAAACTGTTTATCTAAAGACACAGAATAAAAATCAAGTTGGTTTTTCATATACAACTCAAGCAACAACAACAACAGATTCAAATGGGTATTATTCTTTTAATACCACATTAAATTACAACGATTACGATTTTACAATAGATATTAATCCATCATTAGGAACACTCACAACCTCAGACATTAATTGGTTTCAAGATAGGTTATTATCTGACACATTCAGTTCAAAGGATTATTGGAGAATGGATGTGAATAATACAGGTTCGTTCTCTGTATCTGACATTTATCTAATGCACCAAAGAAGGTTGGGTAACATAACCAGTTTTATTGGTGGAGGACAAGAAATATGGAACACAAATTCCTGGCAAAACCCGACCATTTGGCCGGCAGTTGCTGCGGATTCAGACGATAAAACGATATACGTTGGTTACGGATCATGGTCTCTATTTGATTTAGCCAATGGAAATCAGACAACATTCTATTTATTAAGAGTAGGACATAAAAATTAAAAAAGTAAAAAAAAAACGATGAAACTTAAAAACATTTTTCTAACACTATCTTTGCTAATTGGTACGATGACTGTCTTCGGGCAGACGACTTCACCTGATGCAACTAAACCTTACATTATCTTTGATTCAACTTATAATTTAGAATCTACATCATCAAGTTCAAACACAACATTTGACATTTATTACGATAATACGTCGGGTAATGATGTTAAAGGTATTCAATTCTCTTTCAACTATGATAAAGATGTATTTGATGAACCAACTTTAACGTATAACAACACATCAGGACCTATTGGATATTTATCCTATGATGTTGATTCAACAAACGGGGTTGTAAAAGTAGTATGGGTTTATGACGGAGCAACCACCACCTTCAATATGACTGCTGGTAATATGTTTACAGTAGATATCCCTTTTTTAGATACTTATACAAACGCATCAGTAAATGATGTAGATTTCAGTACTGATCTTACCGCTTATTATGTAAAGACCGATGGAACTGATGGTATATTAGGTACCTCAGATAATGGTGGTAACTTTATAGAACCTGCATTTGATTATGTTGCAACTATCTTAAATAGTGGAACAAATCCAGCTGAATCTATTCCTGTAATTTTACAAAAATCATCGGATGGTTCTTCTTGGACAGATGTCGATACAAAAACTACTGGATCAGATGGGAAGGCAACATTCTCAGAAAATTTAGACCAAGATTATTGGCAGATTAGACTTAAGATTGCAAGTGGATTAGATGCAAGTACAGCACTATCAACTGCAGATGCTAATATGATCGCACAAATTGCTGCGGGAGTACAAACAACGTCAGGTATACAATTTTATACGGGTAATCCAAATCAAACAAATGGTGTAACAGCATCAGATTCGTATATGGTATTCGCAAGGTTAGCTCAAGGTAACTCAACTTACCCGTCTAACCCAGATGTTTTATTCTTTACTGAAGCACAATATAATACTATTAATGGTTCAAGTTCAGATCAATCAAGTTCTATTCCAGGTCTAACGGAATTTTTATCTCCATTAATTAATAGCACAACTACGGGTAACTTCTATATGTTAATATTAGGAGACGCCAACGGAACGGGTTTAAATTAATATGAGGATATTACTACTAACTTTAGTATTAGTATTCACAACAAGTGTACAGTCTCAGGTCGTATTTAACGTACCTGAGATCGATGTACCCGTAAGTGATTATATTAACCTACCTGTAGAAATTGAAACTGCGGGTGAGATTGTTGGTAGTCTTGAATTTGCATTGAACTACGACCCAAACTATTTAGAGTTTGTGTCAATTACCATAACACCTAAAGCACAAGAGTGGTTAACATATACCATGGATTGGGAAGGTGAAACCGTTAGATGGGGAGGTTATGACGCTTCCTTTGGTAATTTTACTATAAGTAATACGACAGAATTATTTACGGTGAGGTTTAGGGTTACTAATCAAGATTGGGATACAATTCCAATTACGATAGGTAGAAAAACTGCCGGTACAGAATTAGGTTGGGATGTTGAGGTTGAAAATACTGATGGGTATGTAAATAAACGATCGATGCCTTTTAATACCTCACCAACTGACGGTATTTATGGGATTGTTTATCCTGTACCAACAAAAGGTCCGATTACATTTGACCTAACAGTACCAGATAATGGGTATTATATGATTAGAGTATTGAATTATGGTGGATCAGAATTTCTAAAACAAAGAAAGAAGTTCTTTGCTGGATGGGTACAATTTCAAATGGATTTATCCTCATTACCACAAGGTGTTTATTTATTACATATTACCAATGGACAATTTGTCAAAACATTTAAAACAATAAAACAATGAGTAAGAATAAAGGATTTTTTTCGGAAATTAAAAACCAAATAAAAACAGGTATTGGTTTAGTTATAACAGCGGGTTTCGGACTATTAATTGCTAACATGCAATCAATATTTGAACCTAAAGAAGATGTTGTAGAACAGACACCAACGATAGAACAAACAATTAGTATCCCACCATCAACTAAAGATACAATAGTGATATCTAAGACTATAAAAATAGAACCAGTTAAACCTAAAAAAGAAGAGGGAGAAATAACATGGTAAGAGTTTTATTAATTATATCGATGTTACTAAGTTTTACCGCTAATGCTCAATTAGGTAAAACGGAGACAGAAAACTATAAAGGTAAGTTTGAGCAAGATGCCGATATCGATGAGGTATCAGATTATATGTTGGACTATCAATTACCTATTCAAGTATTAAACATTGGATTCACACCAGAACTATATGAATTTTATCCTGAACTAAGGGAGAATAGAGTAGGATTGGGTGTGAGTAATATTACATTATCTTATTTAGAATGGACCGATAGATTTTTATTTACAGAGGATAAAGAAGACATTAAACAGAGAATGGTTAAACAACATAAAGCATCGGCAAAAGGTATATCATCAAATGATATTAAGGTTGTTGGTAATGTTGTATTAGCGGAATATTTTGTTTACGTCGAAATATACGATTATTCGGTATCTGAAGAAGAGGAAGTCACAATTGACGGGGTGAAAACCGTACTAAAAACCATTATTGGAATGCAAGTAAGATTTGTTAATGCTGAGACTGGTGTTATTTTTACTGGAAGTGGAAGTGGTGATGCAATAACAATTAAAAGAACTAAAATTGGTTCTGTGAATAATGTTAAGTTTAACAAATCAACAATCGGTATTGCAACTAAAAAGGCGTTAGAATCTGGAACGGCCCGTATTGTAAAAAGAATGATTAAACGTGGGATATTTGAAGAATAAAATAGTAAGTGTACTTTTATTTTTATTACCATTGGTCAGTTATGGTCAGTGGTCCTATACGTTTACAGATCCTTGTACTTTAAATCAACAGACAATTCAAATGGGTTCAAGTGATGAGATCGTTTTGAATTATTTTGGTAATGTTCAGACATTTACACAACCAGACTTCACTAACGGTACTTTTGATTCATGGATGAGTTTGGTTACTCAGTCTAACTCTTCAAACCCATGTCAAAGTGTTACTCAAATCATTACAAATAATACAAATGCAATAGTAGTTCAAAATACTATTACGGTAATCACAAATATAATGAGTGTTTTAGGTGGTGATATGTTACCACAGGCACTCTCCTCATCAGGAGTTCCCGTGGCGGAAGCTATCGATAACGCATCTAAAAGTAAAAAGAAGAAGAAAAAGGAAACTAAATCCGATAACCCCAATAATAGTTCCGATAACGAAAATGGGAGTGAAGATAATAGTAGTTCTGAACAGTCCAACGGGGAGAGTTCAAATGAAACCAACGGTAGTCAAAGTGGTACTAACGAAAACAGTAGTCAAGGTAGTACTAACGAAAGTGGTACATCAACAGAAGGTACTACAACAAAAACAGAGGATGAATCAAAAGAAGGTGGATTGGGTATGTCTTTAGCTAATTCTATTTCAAATGCAGTTGATGGTGGAGAATCAGATAATAAAAACAGAGGTTCATTAATCGCATCAGGTGATATTGTTGTTATTGATAATCAAGATAACTCAAATGGTCGTCAAGTAAAGGTAGTAGGTTCTATTACTAGTGCGAACACAAAAAAGAGTAGGGTTCAAGGAGCACTATTTACATACACAACCGTGACGAACGATTTTAGTTTAACTTTCTACAAATCATGGATTAACCCAAATAGAACATTTAATCTAGTAGGTGCAAATACTACAATGACTAATTTTAACCAAAACCATTTAAACACAACAACTGTATTAGAATCGTTTAAATTCGGTAAAAAGAAATTTACAGGAATGATGGGTGCTAATTTCACAATAGGTAAATTGGGTAAAAGAGAACTACAAAATATATCCGCAGTTAGTGGTGTCCATAGAAATTTCAGAGTAACACCAAAGATTACAACATCTGCATTGATATTAGGAGTATATTCTCCGTTTACACAATACTATGAAGGTCAATGGTGGGATCCTGGTGTTCTAATAGTACCATTTAGTTCTTGGGATATTCAAATTACAAAAACATTTAAATACAACATTAGTTTTACTGGTGTTTGGCAATCGGGTGGAAACGCATTAAACTACCAAATACTAACTGGTGGTAAAATTAGATTCTAATTATGAAAAATTTATTAATACTCTTATTATTTCCAACCCTACTGTTTTCACAGGTTGATTGTTATTCGATTAAATCAGTAACCACTGAAATTGAAATGGAGGAAATAAGTAAAAGAAGAATCACGTTTGGTATCAAACAAATGATGGAGGATATTATCTCAGATAAGTACGATTTATGTATGAATGGTAAACCCGTTAATGTTGTCGTTCAATCAATAGAGTCTCCACAAACAGGAATTCAAATCGGTCCGTGGACAAAGGTGAGTAAAAAAACAATAGTTACTTTATTAATCTATATGGATGGGAAAGTAATTGAAGTGGAGGGGAAGTCTAAATCTACAGTGAAGTCCACGTTCATAGATTTACAAAACGATGATATACCTTTCAGTAAAACAACGTTTTCATCTGCAATTAAAAAGGCCATTGAAAAGGGGTTATAAAAAAACCCCAACAAGGTTTGCTGGGGTTTTTAGGTCTATATTGGTTTCAACACCAATAATTTAACGAGAAAAAACGAAAAGGTATTCGACAAAGATTACCTTTGATGTATAAATATATATATTTTTTAAAAAAGTCAAGTTTTTAGTTAAATGAGGGGTATATTTTTTGATAATTCCACATTTCCTTCACTAATTTTTAGGATAACATCAGATTCCTCCGTAATGTCTCCTTCTAAAATCTTATCACTTATAAAATCCTCACACAAGTTTTGAATGATTCGTTTTATTGGTCTCGCACCATACTCTTCTTCAGAATTTCTATTTAAAACTTCCTGAGCCACACTACGATCAAATTTAATTTTGTAGTTACTCTCAATTAATCTCTTAGATAATTTATTTAATTCAATCGTAACAATTTTTCTAAGTGATTTGTCCTTTAATTTATTAAATACAATAATATCGTCGATCCTATTAAGGAATTCAGGACTAAATTTTTGTTTTAGAGATTTTTTAATAATTGAGTCCTTAACCTTAGCTCTATCATCATCTGATGTAAATCCAACTCCACCACCGAAGTCTACGACTTTCTTAGCACCTACGTTAGATGTCATAATTATTAAAGTATTCGTAAAATTAACTTTCCTCCCAAAAGAGTCTGTTAATCTACCCTCATCTAATATCTGTAGTAATATGTTAAAGACATCTTTGTGTGCCTTTTCAATCTCATCGAATAAAACAACCGAGAATGGGTTATTTTTAATCTTTTCAGTTAATTGTCCACCTTCTTCAAACCCAACATAACCTGGAGGTGACCCGATTAATTTAGATACATTGTGTTTTTCCATGAACTCACTCATATCAACCCTTATAATCTTATCAGGATCACCAAACAAGGTATTTGCCAAAGTCTTAGCCAAATGTGTTTTACCTACACCTGTAGATCCCAAGAACATAAAAGAACCGATGGGTTTATTATGTCCCTTAACACCAACTCTATTTCTTCTTATAGATTTAGAAATTATTTCAACTGCATTATCTTGACCGATCACATTCTTAGAGATTGTTTTCTCTAATGATAGTAAAGATTTAGTCTCTTTAGTGTCTAATTTATTAATAGGTACTCCCGTTATGTTAGTGACAATATTGTAAACATCATCTACCGTAATGGGTTTTCGATTTAATTGTTGTTCGTCATTCCACTTTTTCTTTTCATTGTCTAACTTCTTAAGAATTTTTCTTTCTTGATCTCTGAGATTTGCAGCCTTCTCGTAATCTTGATTCTTAACGACATCTAATTTTTTAAGTCTAACGGATTCACAACTTTTCTTTAGTTTCTCAATTGAGTCAGGTATTTTTACGTTTATCTTTTTTTCTGAACCTAATTCATCTAACACGTCAATTGCCTTGTCAGGAAACTGTTTGTCCGTAATAAATCTTTTACACAACGTAACTATTGTTTCTATAACATCCTTTTGATAGGAAACTCTGTGGAAATCTTCATACGAATCTTTCAAGTTTTTTAAGATGTCAATCGTCTCAACAGTTGTTGGTTCATTCAGTATTATTTTTTGAAATCTCCTTACGAGTGCACCATCTTTTTCTATATTCTTTTTATATTCATCAAAAGTGGTTGCCCCAATACATTGTATCTCACCCCTCGCAAGTGCGGGTTTTAATATGTTTGCAGCATCCATAGAACCCGAAGCGTTACCCGCACCAACCATCGTGTGTATTTCATCAATAAAGATAACAACGTTAGGTGCGTCTTGTAATTCATTTAAAATTACCTTAATCCTTTCCTCAAACTGACCTCTGTATTTTGTACCCGCAACTAAAGATGTTAAGTCTAACGACATAATTCTTTTATCTAAAAGATTTGTGGGACAGTTACCTGTGCTGATTAGTAGTGCGAGTTTTTCAACTAATGCGGACTTACCAACACCAGCATCACCTACAACGATAACATTATTCTTTTTTTTACGAGATAAAATTTGTGCAATTCTAAGTACTTCTTTATCCCTACCTATAATAGGGTCTATATCACCTTCTAACGCTAATTGTGTTAGATCACGTGAAAAATTATCAAGTACTGGCGTCTTACTACCTTTCTTACTCCTCTTACTTTGGGATTGAGTTCCCTCTTCGAAAAAATCTACTGACATATATAAAAAGTGTTTTAATTAAAGATACATAAAATTGTTCCAAAAGTCAAATACATTAGACTTCAATTTAATATTGTCATTGTGTCACGTATAATTGTTATACTTGTGACAGAATGTCTCATTTATGGTATTGGTATTCAATTTGATATTATGTGTATTATAAAAACTAAAAATTTAAAGTATGATTTTATTTAGAAATGATCCATGGATCAAATTTGTTGATGAGTTTTTTGACTCTAAGACTGAAACCACCCAACAAAGTGGTGTTGTTAACGTACAAAGACAGGAAAACGAGGAAAAGTATGAATTACAGTTTCTTGTGCCGGGTCTTAATAAAAAGGACATTAATATTGTCGTAGAAGAAGATTTTCTAAAGGTTAAATATAATAAACCTGAAGACTCCTCATCTTATATGGGTACATTTGAAAGGACATATAGTTTACCTGAAGATGTCGATGATAAGAAAATCGATGCTAAGATTAAAGATGGGATTTTGTACATAAATTTTCCCAAGACTAAGAAAAAGAGTAAACAGAGAACCATTTCAGTTTTATAAATTAGACCCCCAATTAGGGGGTTTAATTTTTTATAGATATTTATATGATACATCGGACTAACTTGACTTTGTCTGTATAAATTGTTATATTGAAAGTAAAATAAAATATTATGGCAATTACATCAGAAAAAATCAATGGAAAGGAGATTCTTGTCGAAATAGAATCGTCAAACCTAAAGTCCGCATCTTACAATACGGAAGATGAAACATTGAAAGTCACCTTCAAAAGTGGTATTGTTTATGAGTATTATAAAGTTCCGTGGGAAAAGTTTACAAAACTTAGAATGGCGGAATCGCAAGGTAGGTTCTTTAATTTAAATATTGGGAGATCCTATGAGTACAAGAAACTGTAATGAAGAACAATCAGATTGTTGATGAATTAATTGAGGAAATAGGTAACAATCAAGAGATAGTAAAATCTTTTGAAGTGAGGAATTCATTGTCCACCGACATTTTTGAAGGTAAGGATGGTGAATTTTTTATGCATAAGGACATAAGAAAAAAACTTATGGATGTTACTGAGAAATTCATGGACTACTTGGACATTGAATTTTTTATACATGATGTGATCTTGACGGGGTCACTTGCAAATTATAATTGGTCAAAATATTCGGACGTGGACCTACATATATTAGTAGATTACAATGAAACAGATTATAATTTAGATTTACTTAAGGGGTTTTTTAATAGTAAAAGAAGTCTTTGGAATAAACAACATGAAATTTTAGTTAAGGGTTTTGATTGTGAAATTTACGTCCAAGATGTAAGTGAACCACATCACGCCTCAGGTATCTATTCCGTATTAAATGATGAGTGGTTAGTAACCCCTGTTAAAACAGTGCAGTCAATTGATAAAAGTATGATATTAAAAAAATCAGAAGATTTTGAAGAAAGAATCGATGATATATCAGAAAGGTTCGATAAAGGGGAGGATGTTTTAGAAGACATAAAACTCCTAAAAGTTAAACTGAAAAAGTTTAGACAAAGTGGTTTAGACGGCGGTGGGGAGTTCTCCTATGAGAATTTGGCATTCAAATTATTACGAAGAAATGGGTATATAGGTAAGTTGCTAGATATCCAAACTAAAACCACAGATAAGAAATTATCTATAGAACAATAGAGATCAATATATTTTTCTCGATATTGTTGTATTTATAGTATAAGAATAAGTTATAAATAATTATTTAAATATGTCAGATCTTAGACCATTGGGTAGTGAAAAATTACCTGTAGATGAAAAATTAAAAAGGATTATGGAAATTGCCAATTATGGTAGAACCCCTAAATCCACAATTAACGAGAACAAATTAAACAAAAATGTGGAGTACCTTATGGTGGCTGACAATGGAGTTTATGGTGTTGTTAGAGAAGGATCTTCGTACTATGTACAGAAAGGTATTAACGAATCATCCCTTGATTATATCGGTGGAATGTTTATGAAAGACAAAAATAAATTTTCGTCTTACTCATCGGCATTAAAACGATTAGAACTTATAAGTGGTCAAGAGACACTTAACGAGGCTAAGAAATACGTATTAAAAACCAAGGATGCCGCACCTGTTGCTGACGTACCTGTAGAGGATGTACCCGCAGAACCTGTGGCTGATGCACCTATAGACGACGCACCAATAGATGACTTACCACCAGCAGATTCAGGTATGGAAGATGAAATACCATCTGAAGAACCTACAATGGAACCTGAAGGTGAAGAAGAGGGGAAAAGATCAGACTACATGTCAGAGATACAAAAATTTTCAGGTAAACTAGGACAATCATTGAGAGATGTTAAAGAAAAAATGGAAAGTGATGATATTAAGTATGTTATCAACATGGTTCTTTCTGCTGTCAATCTTGATGCATTAGATGAGGAAGATAAAGAAGAAATCGTTGAGAGGTTCGAACCTAAAGATGATTTCTCTGATGAAGAAGGAATGGATGATATCCCATCTGAAGATTCAATGGACGACGAAATTAGTGACGAACCATCTGACGAAGAGTTAGATGAAATAATGAGCAAATTGGAAAGTTTTATTGATACCGACACTATTGTTGATGAAGATGAAATACCAGAAGGTGATTTACCTGAATCAGAAAAAGTAGAAGAAAAAAGAATAGAAGACATTGCAGACTTAAGTGTAAGACACGAAGAGGTATCTGAAATGGAAGAAGACGTAGAACTTGACTTAGATGAACTCAAAAAGGAAATCAACAAAAACGTTGACGATACTTTGAGTAAATACTTTAAGTAATATGAGACTTATCTATATCAATGAAATTGGTGCCGACTATAAAGGTCAGAAACAATATGAATTTATTTTTAGTGATCAACTCGAATTTGATATAGAGGAGTGGTATCATATACCCGCATCTACTAGTGTGGAACCATTATCTCCCCATTTAGAATATATCAGTTTAGTTGGTGTACTTAAAAATAGTGACATTGATTTAGAACTAATACAAAAATCTGATTACTTTGGTGTAATTGATGCCGTTGACGGTGTTGTTTCATTAGGGTGGGAAAAATTCGATTATGAGAGTGAGTTCGAAAGACTTACATTTTCATTTGGTGATAAAATAGATAAGGTTAATAAAAAAATAGAATCAAGAGGTTTCACTCTAATAAAAGAAGAATTAAATTATAATACGGGAATATGAAAAGAAACGTAATAGTAACAAAACTTTTAAATGAGGGGTTCACCGAGAAGTTCCTTTCTAAACTAACAGATAAACAAATAACTGAATTATCAAGTAGAGTATTGTCTGAGGAAACCTTAAATATACCTAAAGACGATCAACAAGGTGTGGAAGACGCAAAAAGAAAAGGTGAAAAATTTGTTACCTATGAAGAAGAAACTGAAGAAGACGAAGAGTTAGGGGAAGAAGAAACAAGTATCGAAGAATGGGTAGAAGGTGTGGTTAAAGAAAACTATCATACAGAGGTTACAACTAAAAAGGAGATATATGAGATGATTGGTGCACTTTCAGACTCACCTGACGCATTAGTTGCGGCTCAAGATTATTTTAGCGTAGATGAACAATCTCCTGAACCATCCAAACCTGATACCGATGCACCTGTAAGGGAAAAACCAACAACAAGGCCAGGTAAACCAAAAAGAGAAAACCCTTTTGAACCAAAACATAAACCAAAACCTAAGGCTAAGTTACCAAAACAACTAAGTTTTGATTCTATTGGTCTTGATTTAAAAATGGCAGCAGAATGATTAGTAAAAAAGAATTATTAGAAACTATAAAAGGTTTAAAAGAAATGCCGGTAGACTACGGAGATAACCCTGAAAGAATGACACCTGACGTGGAAGATAAATTAGCGTCAAGAGAAACACCTTATAAAGATAATCCTTCATTTCCTGAAGAATCACCGGAAGGTGTTGCGTCTAACTTTGAAGAACTATTAGCATCCAAGAGATTTAAGGATGTTGTCGCAAAAGTAAAAAGATATACAGGTGAAGAAGGTAATATAACGGATCAGAATGTACTATCTCAATTAATGAGTACTATGCAACGAACATTGATGAGTGTTTTACGATTTGAACAAGACAATAAAGAATATTTAGAGAACTTAGCAGTAGAACTTGTTAAGAAAGAAATGTCACTACCTGAAGACACACTACAATTCGATGCGAAATTAGTTGGTATAGGTGGTATAGATTCAGAAGGTTTTTCTAAGGAATCAGAAGATCCAAGTGAAGAAGAAGTAGAACAACAATTTGGTGTAAACCCTGAAGAGGCTGAAGATGGTTTAGAAGACTTTATGGATGCGATGGAGAAATTTGATCAAGAAACTGCGAAAAGAAGATTTATAAATGCACTAATCCAAGGAGCGTCCAAGAAAGGTCACTATATGTTTGAATTGGTAGCTGACGAATTAACTCAAAGAGACCCAAACATCGTAAACCAATATGGTGTTTTAATGTCGGTCAACGATTTACTTTATTGGGTACTACCTGATGAAATGATGGAAATGGGTATGGGTGATGGACAACAAGCCGGAAAAGAAGAAATAGATACAGAAACAGATCCTCCTACAATTATCGCAAGAGCGGTATTTTTCCCTGCATTGATTCACGAAGTAATAAAAGGGGTGATGGAAATTATGGGTACACAAGGTTTACCTGACGATCCAAGATCTGCAGAGATGGTGATGAATAAAACTGACACTTTACCTTCAGAAATTTGGGATTTAAGATTAGGACCAATTATTTGGGAGAAATTTAGATCTTCATATCCTGATAGGTTAAATCAAGAAGATATGACACACATCCAAAATTATCTTTTCTCAAGATTTTCTCAATTAGATGCTGAAGAATTTTTCAGAGTTGCTAAAGAGATAATGAGAGGTTCGGCGATGGGTAAAAGTATTTTAGGTAACATGGTAGATCAGATTATTCAAGATTTACAAAATGAAGATTACGAAGAGGACCAATATAATAGAGAAAAAGATGATGACGATGACGATGGTCTCGGAGGATTCTTAGGGTCATTAGGGATTACATTTTCCCCTGAAGACGACAATTAAATAACACAGATTATAAGAAAGTGGTCAATAGACCACTTTTTTTGTATTTATAGGATATGGATAAACATAAACTCATACAGTTAAAAGAATATGCGAAGATCATGAAAGATACTCCGTATGCCCTTAAAACTTATTTAACTACGTACGACAACACAAAAAAGAAATACGTACCATTGGAGTTATTCCCTGACCAAATTGAACTAATAAACGACTACGACAATTATAATGAAAATATAACTCGTAAGTATAGACAGGCAGGTGTATCTACAGTAACTGCCGCTTGGTTATCTAAAAGGATTCAAATGTCAAAACCAGATGAACCTGAGAGAATTCTAATTATTGCCAACAAAAGAGATACTGCAATCGAAATGGCGAACAAGGTTAGAGGTTTCTTAGATCAGTGGCCAGAGTGGATTAATGTTGGTTTTTCGGCAGACAAGAATTCAGAAAGTAGATATAGAATGAATAATGGGTGTGAGGTTAAGGCGGTTGCAACTTCTGCGGATGCACTACGTGGTTATACACCAACAGTACTAGTTTTTGATGAGGCAGCATATATTGAGGCGGGAGAAGATTTTTGGGCGGCGTGTATGGCATCCTTATCCACGGGTGGTAAGGTAATTCTTATCTCTACACCTAACGGACATGACCCAATTTATTATGGAGTATATGATCAGGCGTTAAGAGGTATGAATGACTTTAAAATAACCGATTTAAGGTGGTTTAAAGATCCGAGATATGCAAGTGATTTAAAATGGATTAAAGTGGATGATATTATTCATTATATGTTAAATAGAGAACAATATAATGATGATGAGATAATTTTAGAACAGGGTTGGGAAGGATATGAAGAATTACTCGAACAAGGATACAAACCGTACTCTCATTGGTTTGAGAATATGGCAAAAAAATTCAAGTATGACAAAAGAAAAATCGCACAAGAATTGGAGTGCGACTTCCTCGGTTCTGGTGATGGTGTTATCCCAAGTACAATACAAGACAGAATAAGAAAGACCATGATAAAAGACCCCATGGAAAAATACATGCAGGGTACCTTTTGGTTATGGAAAGAACCTGTTGAGGGTCATAGATATATAATGGGTGTCGACGTATCTCGAGGAGATAGTGCCGATTCATCATCTATATGTGTTATTGACTTTGATGAAAACGAACAAGTTGCAGAATACGTTGGTATGATACCACCCGATGATTTAGCATCCATTGTCTATAAATGGGGTACATTATATAAGGCGTTCGTAGCAACGGATATTACGGGAGGTATGGGTATTGCAACATCTCGTAAACTACAAGAAATGGGATATAAGGACCAATATATTGATGGGGTTAATTCTAATAATATTTGGCAATACAACAAAAAGGCACAAGAAAAGATACCGGGTATAAACTTTAATAATAAACGAACACAGATCGTTGCAACCTTTGAGGAGAAACTTAGACATGGATTTATGGTTAGATCCTCAAGACTGTTAAATGAATTAAATACGTTTGTTTATATTAATGGTAGACCTAACCATATGAAAGGGTCTCATGATGATGCAATTATGGCGATGGCAATTGCTATGTACGTGGGTGACATATGTTTTACACAATTAAAAAGAAGTGATAGCGCTAATAAGGCGATGTTAGATTCTTGGTTATTAACAGAGAGGACATACGAAACTAAAAAATCATTTTATTCTCACGGTACTGCATTTGATGCGGTGGGTGGGATGACCACAGATGGACAACCTTATAACCCATCTAACCAAAATGTTAGTAAAGATCAGTACATGGAACATAGTTGGTTATTTAGTAAAAGAGGATATAGATAATTAAACAGGTTTATAAAGTGAAAAAAAATACGTATATTATAAAGACTAATATTTATTAATATGGCAAAACAAAATATGACGGTGTATCAAAGGTTAACAAAGGTTTTCGGTTTTACGGCTGACCAACCTTCTACACCACCACAATACAAGTTTGATAGGGATACTCTGTTAAAGACAGATAGTAAGGAAGATTATGAAAAATCACTTCTTCAACAACAACAATCTCAATATATTGCGGATAAGTGGTCTAAATTAGATCAGTCCTTATATAATCAATCGGTTTATTACGAACCTAATAGATTGGCCGCGTATTATGATTACGAATCTATGGAATTTACCCCTGAGATATCCGCAGCGTTAGATATATACTCAGAGGAGTCTACAACACTATCGGAAAAGGGAGATATACTTACAGTTTATTCAGAGTCTAAACGTGTTAAAAATATACTTAAGGACCTTTTTGAAAATACATTAGACGTCAATACTAACTTACAAATGTGGTGTAGAGGTTTAGGTAAGTATGGTGACAATTTTGTTTATTTAAAGATAGATCCCGAAAGAGGTGTTGTTGGATGTCAACAATTACCTAACATAGAGATAGAACGACACGAAGGTGCCGCATCTAATGTCCATAAGGCAGAACCCTCATCGAATGTTACAATGCCGAGTAGGGAGTTAAGGTTTGCATGGAAGAACAAAGACATGGAATTCCAAGCATGGGAAGTTGCACATTTTAGATTATTAGGTGACGATAGAAAGTTACCATACGGTACATCAATGTTAGATAAAGTAAGACGTATATGGAAACAACTACTTCTTGCAGAAGATGCGATGTTAATCTATAGAACTTCAAGAGCACCCGAAAGAAGAGTGTTTAAAGTGTTCGTGGGTAACATGGACGATAAGGATATTGAGGCATATGTACAACGTGTGGCAAACAAATTCAAAAGAGATCAAGTAGTTGATCCTGCGAATGGACAAGTCGATATGAGATACAACCAAATGGCGGTCGATCAAGATTACTTTATTCCCGTTAGAGATCCAGGTCAAACATCACCTATTGAGACATTACCAGGAGCACAAAACTTAGGTGAAATTGCGGATATTGAATATATCCAAAAGAAAATGTTGGCGGCACTTAGAATACCTAAGGCGTTTTTAGGTTTTGAAGAGATTGTTGGTGATGGGAAAACTTTAGCGTTAATGGATATTCGTTTTGCAAGAACTATTAACAGGATACAGAAATCACTAATACAAGAATTAAATAAAATTGCGTTAGTACACTTATACTTATTAGGTTTAGAAGACGAGTTAGATAATTTTACATTATCCCTAACCAATCCTTCCGCACAATCTGATTTATTAAAAGTAGAACAGTGGAAAGAAAAGATAACATTATATAAAGATGCTACATCGGATCAGTCTCAGATCGGTATACAACCTGTTTCACATACATGGGCTAAGAAAAATATCTTAGGTATGAGTGATAACGACGTAGTATTAGATTTACAACAACAAAGACTTGAACGTGCACTTGGTGGTGAGTTAGGTGCTACACCTAATATCATTAAGAGAACGGGAGTATTTGATGAAGTAGATAAAAAGTACGGAATACCTGAAGAGGAAAGACAATCTATGGACACTTCTGCATCCGTTGAAGGAGATGACATGGGAGGTGCACCACCTCCACCCGCAGGAGACATGGGTGGTGAAGAACCTTTAAGTGAGGGAACTAAAAAATCGAAGAAATCTAAAATATTAAGTATGTTAGGTGACGAATCACAAGATTTTGATGATCTTTTTGATGTTAATAAAGCACAACAGAATATTTATGAAGTAGAGAATAAAATCAAAGACATATTAAACGACTAATTATGGCAACATTCGGGAACATTAAAAATAAGATTTTAGTTAAATTGACTGAATCATACGGTAAAAAGAATTTTAAGAATAATCTTAATACATATTTTAAACCTATAACTAAGAATGATACACTCAAAGAGATGTATTCATTATATGAGGAATTGGAGGGTAAAACTTTCGAAGATAAAGATACCGCAACATTATATGTGGAAGAACTATCTAAAGTCTTAAAAGAAAGACACATTGAGGTAAGTGAAGTACTTGACCAAATGAATGAATCGTTATCCAACACTCACGTTGAGTCTAATGAATTATATCAGGCATTAGATAGACTTTCAACGGAAGATAAGTTAGGTAACATATCCGAAAAGGTAATTGCTAAAAAATTCTTGGTTAAACATCTAACAACAAGTAAAGTATCTGATAGTCTAAAAGTAGAGTCAGGTGTTAACGAAAGTTTATTAAACTCTGTATTAACAAATAACTTCAATGTGAGTTTTGACAAAACATTAAGTGAAGAAGATAAGACTAGGTTAAAAGACATACTTTCGATTAGTAATGAAGATTTAAATACTAAATTTGGTGAGTTAACCGAAAACATTAAAGAAAAATTAGATTCAATAGTAGAATCAGATGCGGAGTTTAAAACTAAATCTATTGAAGTTAAAACCGAGATTAATGAAATGTCTCAGAGTAAATATAACCTATACAGGTTAGAAGAATTATTAAGTAACCTTTCAGAATAATATTCCTTGACGGTTGCTACCTTAGAGGTGTAAACCTTCACTTTTGAAACATCATAATCAATCGTGGAGGTTTTTTATTGCTCGTTCTCGTCGTTCAATTTCTGTATGTAAACCGCCTTTTGTTTTTGTAATCTTTTTTTGACTGATGGTTTAGTGAATTGTTTATTCTCTCTGAGTTTATTAATTTGTTTTACGTTTCTTACTTTTCTACGTAATTTCTTTATCGCTTTCTCAATACCACCTTTGTCTACTTTTATTATTAACATATATAATTTTGTATATTAATAAATATACTAGAAAAATTTGTTTTTCCAAAGAAAATTACTTATATTTTATTAAACACCATTAAAAGATTATAATAATGAATTAAATGAAACTAGGACGTTACATCCCATTAGGGGATCACAAAAACGTTAAGATTGGATATGGGACGATAAACCATAAAAACTTAAAGACGATATACCTCTCTTTAAACTCTTGGTTAGAACCAAATGAAGTATGTGAGGATTACGATGCAATACTACGGTCATCGAAAAATAAAATAAAAAGATTAGTTCACAATTTAGGTCACGGACTTTTTAGAGAAGAATCTATCGTTGATTTGGATGTGAGAACTAAAGGTATAAAAAAAGAAAAGAGATCTTTTATGAATTTAGAAGTTACTCTTTATACGTTAAAACAAGTAAACGTCAAGGATAAAGACTTGAAAACAGACATGTATAGTCTACTATGTGAAATCATAGATACTTGTTTAGATAACGAATTATTATACAATTTCCACAAAAAGAAAAAATAAGTCCGTTTTCCATGTATTTATAGTAATAAAACTACAGATACATGAAAGTATTAGGACCAAAAGAAACAGGTAAAGGAATATTAATAGAATATGACGCGGGATTTATTTCTCCCAAAGAGAATAAAAGTGTTATATCGGAAATGAAGGGAATTGATTTCTCTGAAGATATTATCCTTTACGCTGTTCTACAGAAATATGATACCCCGAATAAGAACGGGAGAATCTACCCAGAGAGATTACTCAAGAGAGAGATGGAAAAGTATCAAGAGATAATTGATAAAGGTTCAGCATTAAATGAACTAAATCATCCATCATCTTCACTCATAGATTTAGATAGAGTTTCACATACGATCACCGAGACTTGGTGGGACGGTAAAATTCTTATGGGAAAAATTAAATTACTTCTTTCACCTGGTTGGAAAAAATCAGGTATTGTAAGTACCAAAGGTGACCAAGCGGCAATGTTATTAATGAACGGTGTTACCTTAGGTATATCATCAAGAGGGGTAGGATCACTTAAATCAGTTAAAGGACAGAATATAGTACAGGAAGACTTTGAATTGGTTTGTTTTGATTTAGTATCATCCCCATCAACACCTGGTGCATATGTATTCCAAGATCCAGGAGATAGAGAAAAATACGAAGAATCAATTGAAGAACAACCTATCGTAGATGAGAGAATGAGTAAACTTATGGGTAATCTCAATAGTTTCTTGTCTAAATAATAAACTTTTCTTTGATTACTATATCATAAAAGTAATTTTTTCTTAATTAACAAGTATTTATTATTAAACTATATAAAACAAATGAGTAAAAAATCCATTTTAGAACAAGCATTGCTTCAAGTACAAGACCTTGAAGAGGCAGTAAAGGCAAACGCAAAAGGTATACTTGCTTCAACCATGAAGGAAGAACTAAACGATGTCCTAAACGAATCTATGGAACAAGAGGAAGTTGAACTTTCTACTAAAGAAGACGAACAAGATATGCCAGTCTCGGAACAAGGAATTGATGACGAGGAAGGAAATGATGACGAAACTTCGATAAACGACGAGCCAGCAGACGACGTTGATCCAGACATGGAAGATGAAGAGGGTGAAGACGAATCAGACGACGAATTATCTATAGATGATGAGGACGAAGATTTTTCATTACCAATGGATTCTGAAGAAGAAGGAGAAGACGAAGTACTCGATATGACCGACGCATCTGACGATGAAGTCCTAAAGGTATTCAAATCAATGAAACCTGAAGACGGAATTGTTGTGAAACGTGACGGTGATAATGTTGAACTCGAGGACGGAGACGACGAATACATCATCAAATTAGATGACGAAGAAAGTGAAGTCGAAGAAACAGAATACAACGAAGAGGTATCTGAAGAAGACGTTGAGGAATCAGAAGTATCTGAGACTGATATGGAAGAAGAGGTATCTGAAGAGGAAGTATCTGAAACTGATGACACTGTCTACGAAATTGAATTAGAAGACGTATCCGAAGAAGAAGTCTCTGAAGAAGAAGTTTCCGAAGAGGAGGTATCTGAAGAAGAAATTGACGAATCAGAAGTATCTGAGGAGGAAATGGACGAAGAAGTCTCTGAAGAGGAAGAATCTCATGAAGAGGAAGTCGACGAAGCTGCAAGAACAAAATCCAATGTACATGGTGACAAGGGAGGTGCTAACAGAGCCGGTATTAAGTCTAAGACTAAATATAAGGCAGGTGCAATCAACGAAGAAGTTGAAACTTTAAGAAAACAAAACGGTGAATATAAAAAGGCGTTAGTTTTATTTAAAGATAAACTAAACGAGGTTGCTGTGTTTAACGCTAACTTGGCATACGCTACAAGATTGTTCACAGAACATTCGACAACTCGTCAAGAGAAATTGAATATTTTGAAAAGATTTGACTCTGTCACTTCTTTAACAGAATCTAAATCCACTTATAAAGTAATAGAAGGTGAATTAGGTTCAAAACAAAATGTTACTGAGTCGGTTGCCAAAGCAATCGTTTCAACTCCGACATCATCCTCATCTCAAGAAGTACTTTCAGAAACGAAAGCATATGAAAGTCCACAATTCAAGAGAATGAAAGATTTAATGTCAAAATTATAATAAAATAAATAAAAAACTAAAACTTACATTTAAAATGGGAGCATTATTAGAATCAGGTATGGTTGGTAACATTGGGTTAAAACACCTAAGAGTTATCAAAGAAGATACCATCAAAAAATGGGATGACCTAGGTTTCTTAGAGGGACTTAATGGACATCAAAAAGATAACATCGCTCAGTTATATGAAAACCAAGCGTCTTATCTAATTAACGAAGCTGCTGTGTCTGACGCATCAGGTTCATTCGAAACAGTTGTTTTTCCAATTATTAGAAGAGTATTCTCTAAATTATTGGCAAACGATATCGTTTCTGTACAAGCTATGAACTTACCAATTGGTAAATTGTTCTACTTTGTACCTAAAATCGGTGAAAGAGATGCAAATGGTAATCACAAGAGTCCTTATGGAGTACCTAAAGGAACTGGTGATAACGCGGCTGACGTAGCAAACGGAGACTTTGACGGTGGAAGAAATCTTTATGATAGATTCTACGAAGAAGGTGACGGAGCTGATGAAGGTCTATTTGACTACTCTAAAGGTAAGTACACTACTGAAGCACTTGCGGGTCTTAAATTCGTAACATTCGAAAATGGACTAGCAACTGAAACAGATACACTTGCGGCTGGAGCTCATTCATCTGCAATTGTTAAAATTTCAGGTTTTGATAAAAGAGGATCAGGTAAAATTTCAGGACCTAATGGTAATGAAATGGATACTGAAGAATTTTTAGCATCTTTAGAAGTTGTTCACCCTAATATTAACGCTGGAGCTAAATTACCTTTTAACGTTGTAACTCAGAAATACGGAAACGGAATCGTTGAGTACGGTGCAAAAGGAACAGGTAACACAGGAGAATATCCTGATATCGTAGATAAAGACGGTGTTATCTTCTTACAAATTGACCTTGAGACTTACTCAGCAGCAGCAGGTTTCGCACAAGCTACCTTAGATGGTACTGAAGCGGCAACTGCATTCGCAGGAAGTTACAGACAATATGGTTCACTTGAATTCGAAGATGAAATCGGAGAAGTATCTTTCGATTTAGATTCTGTAACAGTTTCTGTTACTGAAAGAAAATTAAGAGCAAGTTGGTCTCCTGAATTGGCTCAGGATGTATCTGCTTTCCATAACATCGACGCTGAAGCTGAGTTAACTGCATTGTTATCTGAGCAAATCGCGGCTGAGGTTGATAGAGAGATCTTAAGAGACTTAAGAAAAGGTGCAGCTTGGAACCTTAAATGGGACTACAATGAGTGGAAATACGGTGGAGACGCTGGAAAAACACTACAGGGTTATACTCAAAAGGATTGGAACCAAACGTTAATTACTAAAATTAACCAATTATCGGCTCAAATCCATAAAACTACACTTAGAGGTGGTGCTAACTGGATCGTTGTTTCTTCTGAAGTTTCAGCTGTATTCGATGATTTAGAGTACTTCCACGTATCTAACGCAGGTGCAGAACAAGATCAGTACAATATGGGTATTGAGAAAGTTGGTACTTTAGCAGGAAGATACCAAGTGTATAGAGATCCTTACTTCCCAGCGGGTAAAGTATTGGTTGGACATAAAGGAAAGTCGTTATTAGACGCAGGGTACATTTACGCACCTTACGTACCGTTACAACTTACACCTACAATGTACAATCCATTCAACTTTACACCGATCAAGGGTATCATGACGAGATACGCTAAGAAAATGGTTAATAACCGTTACTTCGGTGTAATAAACGTTGCAGGATTACAAACATTCAACTTAGATTCTTTAAGATAATATATCTTTAAGTTCTATTAATATTAAAGGGGATCGATTCGGTCCCCTTTTTTTATTGCATTATTTTCCGTATATTATAATTTATGATATGGAAAGATTACTTTGTTAGTATTGCAGAACAAGTTAAAGAAAAGTCTAAAGACATTAAGACTAAAATAGGTGCCGTTATTGTTGGTAAGGACAATGAAATCCTGAGTACGGGATATAACTCATTCCCAAGAGGATTAAACGATAATTTGGTTCAGAGACAAGAACGACCTGAAAAATACTTTTGGTTTGAACATGCAGAAAGAAACGCCATATATAATGCTGCGAGAATAGGTGTATCACTAAAACAATCCACAGTATATCTAACTTCAGGACTACCATGTATGGATTGTGCAAGGGGTTTGGTACAATCGGGGGTAATAAAGATTGTATGTAAAGAACATTGTACTACTAAGAATTTGGGTAAATGGAAGGAAAGTCAAGAACGATCCCTTATTTTGTTGAATGAGTGTGGGGTAGAAGTTGAGTTTTATTAAGTTTTCTTATTTTCACATTTAAATCACCACTTCCTTTAATAATTCTATGAAACTCACCTTCAGGTATTGTAATAACTAAACCTTTTGTAATTTTAATGGGGAGTTTATTATCCATTTGAAACGACCAGTCACTTTCATGTAAAAAAGTAACTTCACGATCTTCATTATCGAAGTGCCATTTTAATTCAGACTCATTAATATCCCTTGGAAATATCCTTGTACTGTAATTGTTATACAATATTTCCCTAAATGGTAAAGTTTCTCCCATTAAAGTGTAAAGTTTTTCTTATTACTTTGTTTAATGATGTCCATCAGTGAATTAAAGACAGATTTTTCATTAATATATAGTCCTCTAATTATTATTCTACCGTATTCTATTAATGCAACTCCTGATTCATATTCATCGTAATCTTTACCTACATCTCCCTCTTCCATTGAGATGGTGGCAAACATAGTTAGACTACCTTCTACCATTTCTGCATTATCTTTATCTAATGTGTCATATGAATAACGACCGTCCTCATCCTCATCTTCCTCAGGATATTTGTCCGCCATGTAATAATCAATATCCACCATATCGGTGTGAGATAAATATTTATCTTGTGTTTGTTTGTTTCTTACAATAAATAAACCAGTTTTCTTATCCCATAACAGTAATTCAAAACGATCCTCTACATCGTCAAGTTCGGAATCATAAAACCCCTCACCTGTAGAATCGGGATATTCTGGTGGGTCATAATAACCCTCAAATAAATCAGAAAATTTCATATTACCATGGATTTGATGACTTTATTCCTAATGCTTTACGGTATCTCGTAATATTACAACTCCAATAACCCGCCTTTGTACGGTCTTTCTTTTCACTACACTTATGTCGTGCTCTAAAAGATTTTGCAGCCGCTTTATCATTATTTCTTATCCTCATGTTTGGATCACCAAATGTTACTTTCTTAATAGTACCTTTAGGTGTTTTCACATATACTGCGAATTTTTTAGGTCCACTCGGAGTTCTGAAAGGTTTGTTTAACTTAACATTTTTACCTCTATGTTTTGCCTCTACAATATATTCTTCTATATTTTCTAAAAAAGGGATGTCTAAATAAACTTCTTCACCTTCAAATATCCCCGTTTCACCTAAATCAGTTTCAATAAGATCTAAATCCACACCGGTGAGTTCTAAGACACCTTCAGTATGTAAACGACGTGATTCATTATAAATGTTAAAGAACTCATTAGAATAGATCCTATATACGTTCTCAACAATAGGTAAATTGTTATTAATATGGTATTGTAATCCTTCACTTAGTTGTTTGGATTCATTTACCATTTTAAGTTTAGGTTCTTGTATAGTTAATTTTTGTTGATCTAAGTTACTGAAAACTAAAGAAATGATTCTGTTTTCATCAAACCTCGCAAAGTTAGGTGTTCTACCTTTACCTGATTTTTTACTTTTTCTCTCTTTACGTCTTTTTTGACGTGTCATTGATTTTTTTTCTTTCTTACTGTACGACCCTGTTGTTTTAGGTGTTTTCTTAGAGACTTTTTTAGACGGTCTACATTTCGGGTATCCCTTTCTTTTTGAGTCTCCATCTGCATCACCTCTCCCACATGGTGGGTGTTTACCATCTACTTTACGAGATACATCAACCCATTTTTCTTTAAACCAACGACCAAGATCTTCCTGAAGTACCTCTCCGTTTGAGAGACACTCCTCTAAATAAACCTTATCTTCTTCGTTTATGGTAATTTTCATTTAGTTCTTTTTCTTAGGAGTTGATGGTGGGTTTAAAAATTCTTGAAATTTCTTAGTTAGTTGTTCAAGTTCAGGATCGTTCATACCATCAAGTAGGTCACTTGAATATTGTTTTATAAACGATGGTGTTACGAACATGTATGTGTCTTTATGTATAGTTAATTCAGTACTTGTACTATGTTCTTTTATACAAGGTCCTATAGACAATGCTTGTGAATTTTGCTCAGTATCAAAAGTACATACAATAGCACTAATGACAGGCATTCCTAATAAGTACTCACATACGAATATAATGTTACTGGCCTTCTTTGAGGTGTGACTCTTATCTCCTGAAATATTTAATCCCTCTTTTCCAACTGAACTAACCATCGCCTTTGCAAATGCCAATCCTCCAACACCTGTGGCGAGTCCAAGAACCCCTTCTAATAACTCCTTAGAAAACGTTGCTCCCCAAGAATTAGATTTATGATTAACGTCTTCTTCATTAACGTGTACGAAACAACCCGAAGAATCAATTATTTTTTGTAATGCGTCGTAATCATAAAGAGACTTTCCTTCTTTATCCAATGCCTTTGTCATTGCACCAAAAAATACAGACACTTCCGCGAATACATCTCTTACTTCTTTTTCTATCGTTGTATTGGTCATATCAGTAGTTGCCATCATGATATTACCCGTTTCATTAAAAACAAACCCCTTTTTAACTTCTTGGTTATTTGGGTCTTGTTGTGTTACTTTATCAGCCATATTAATTTATTTTAAAATTTTATTTTTTCTTTTTACAGTATGAACCTGAACATCTTTTTTTACCGTCCAAACCCTTAATTGATCCTTTACAAACTCGTACCGCGTATCCATTAGCATATGCAGATGGATATACATCAAACTTAGACTTAGCCGCTGATTTACCTCTTGCACATAAAGTGTTTTTCTTTTTCTTCTTTGATTCGTGTAATTCATGACCATCTTCTGTTTGGTTCATTAAGAAGTCCAATACTTGATCCATGTTTTCTTTAGCAACACTAACGTGATCGTCGGCCCAATCGTGACCATTTTGTAATATGTCTTCAATTACATTTTCATCCAAATTCAACAAAATTTCACATTGTCTGTGTATTTGTTTAAGGTTACTAAAAAACATATAATTTTCAGTTCTCTCCTCGTTGAGGGAGTTTAAATGTTTTTTTATTAATTTTTTAATATTGTTCATATCTAATAAATAGTTTATTTTTCGGATACAATCTCGAATTTTATGACTTCAGGATAGAAAATCTCTTCGTTGTGTTTTACACCCTTTACTTCTATATAATATTCTCTTGGTATTAGTATTGAGGTATCTAAAACAAAACTATTTTCGTTGGTAACATCCATGTAAGTCCAATCAAAGACATTTACGTTAGTTACACCCTCTTTAATATAGATTCGATAAAACACCTCATCAAACAATTCGTTTGTGGATTTACTAATAGTTCTAAACATCGTGGTTAGTTTTCTAACTTCACCAGATTTTATTTTTTCATTTTGTTTTATACCTGAGTATTGTACAACATACTTATTTGATTCCTTCTTATTCTCTCCAATACTAAACTTAGAGGAATAAGGTTTAGGTACGAATTTTTGTGTTATGTCAGGGAAGGTGTTTCCTTCAACTTTAATACCCTTCCACACATCATAAAAGAAACGTTTACCATCACACACCAATCCATCTATACCTAACGTAACCCTATAAACACCTTTTCTAATTTTTTCTACGGTGAGATTAGTTAATCCCGATATCGGTGATTTTGTCGAATCTAAAATATCAACACTTGGTATCTCATCTAAATCAAAGAAGTTTGTCTCTTTGTTTACATATAAAAATAAATTCTGATCTGTCTTTTCTATAAAATTTTCACGATCATCAATTATTCTATCACTAAAATTAGTTTCTAAGTATGGTTCAAAAAATGTCTGAGTATATTTTGTAAAGAATGCAACTGATTGATCGACATCAGACGATAAATCTTCATATAGAGGTTCGAACGCAATACCTAAACCATAATTTACGGTATCACCTGTTATCACTCCATTTATATAATCTGTTATGTCTATATCTAAATGTTCGTTACCATTATCGAACTGTTGTTCTCCTATGATTACAGGGTTATTCGAATATATACCTTCGGCAGACCACGAATCTAAAGTTGTTCTTGAGAACCAGTTGGATGGTCTAATATCGAAAGTATCATTACCCGTTGTGTAATCATAACCTGAATCTTCATAATCAAAACCAACACCTTCATCCCAATATTGGTTTATCTGAAATAAAATAAGTTTAAAGGAAGTTGTTCTTTCTCGACCAGTACCTCTTTTTGCACCTAAAAATGTTTCATCACCAAAAATAGTGTTGGTCATGTGAATCCTGTGTACGGTATCTGATTTTAGGACATAGTCCCCATTATCTATTTTAGATTTTAAACCATCTAAATCTAATTTAAGAATGTATTTGGAAAATCCCGATCCATAAAAAATCTCAGTAGTTGGATTTTTTGCGGTATTAACCTTCAAACCTTTAATTATAGTGTTGTTTTTTTCGAAATATGAACGATAGTATGACATCTTGTGTTTAGTTTCTTATATAAATATCTCTTAGTTTATTCTAATCGACTTATTTAAGATGTCATTTTCAAGTGTTTTTCTAAGTTCTACTAATTTATCCCAATCTGAGTAACCATTTTTAACCATTGGTTTTGTTGGTTGGTGGGCATGTCCAGCGATAACTCTTGTTAAGACATCTAAATAACTTAATAAAGTCTCACCCCTTACGGTTGCGAAAGTATTAGGTTCAATCGAAGAAAGAAGATCTTCTTGAGTGTATTCGTATTTATCTAACTTGTTAAATAATATTTTTTTAGTACCAACAACATTTGTGTCGGTTGATATCATAAAAATTCTATCTGAAGATACCGTACTAAATGATTGTTCAAGTGTAGTGGAAACTGTTTTAAGTATTTTTTCTTTTTTCTTTTCTGTAATTGGTTTTGGTGTAGGTTCGGTTGGACTATACACTAATCCTGACCCCATTATGGTTGTACCTAAACAGGAAGGTGTAATTTTACTTAAAAAAGTCACATTAGTTAATGTTCTTACGGGTCTATAATAAAATGGATGTAAATCAACTTTAGGTAAGTTACCATCAAACTTTCTAATTCCTTCAGAATTTATTTCACATATTGTTTTTCGTATGGTTATGTATGCTAACTCGTAACTATCAACTGTTTGTGAAAATGATGGAGAAGATAATGTACCATCTGTATTAACTAATTTAATTTGTTCAGAATAACTCGTAAGATCCTGTGCAACATCTCTATTAAAAACATTAGTGTTAAATGTTTGACCGTAAATTTTCTTTACCTCATATACATACCAATCAATAGTATATTGTGACTGACCTGTCTGACTATTATTAATATTATATTCAACAATATAAGATAATTTTTTATAGGGTACCTTTATTACTTCTGTTTCTACTTCTTTTATTTCTTGTTTTGTACCGAATTTTTTTAAACTTAATATTGATCTTTTTTCGGAAAGAATTGGAAAATTTATTATGTCTGTTCTAACTTTATCTGACGCACTATCTTTTGATACTAACTTACCACCTCTTAATGTTAGTCCGTTTTCGGTAAAAAGAACATCGGAACCATAAGGTCCATAAATTGCATAATCTTTAAGATTTGAGATTGTACCTTCAGATTTTTCCTTAACGTATGTACCATTTTCTGAAAATACGTTATTCATCTTTTTAACGTTAGACCCATAACTAGTGTTCTCCACTTGTCTTGCATTGGTTTGACTTTGATAATCATGTACCGTAGTAAATGGACCTGCAATGTATTCTCTATTAACTAAATCATTTTCGGGGTTATATACTATTATCTTTACCGCCTGACCAATTTCAGGAATGAAATTAATGTTTGTTGGGAGAAAGGGACTAGCAATGAAAGGATCTTTATTATCCCATGGTTCATAGTCTTTGGACTTTTCAATAGGTCCCGTGGGTACTCCCGTGAGTTTAACGCGTATTCTACCTATTCCTTTAGGATCAACATTATTATCAACAATTGCTAAACTTATTATACTACTCATTATTTTGTTAACCTATTTCCAATCTCATCATTTATATTATTGTATAACTTCTCAACCTTATCCAAGTGTTTTGTTAATTCTACAATACTATACTTTGTCTTTTCGAATTCCTCATTCAAGAATTCTAAACCTTTTTCTAAATCTTTATTAGATTTTATCGATGGTTCGTTTGAAACCTCTAAAACTTTTTTTAAATCCATATTAGAACATTTTACCTGAAAAATTAATAAATCCTGGTGGTATTGGTATTGGACCCATTGGTGACGCTAAGACTGTGAATTTATTACCACCTTTAATGTGAGAGTTAGTATCTATTTCTTCACTTTGTCCATCAATCATACTTTTTACCATTCCTAACATCTCATTGGCCTCACCATAAATAGGTCCTGTATTAAGACCTAATCCTGCCATTCTTTCCGATGCGTTCATAAACGCTCTATCGGCACTATACCCTGGTAATAAATCAGAAAAACTAAGTAATATACCTGGTATATTAATTGTGGGTCCTCTCATATTTATTGCACCTAATATAGTATCAATTATTGCTTGGAATATTGCCAAACAATTATCAAGACCTCGAGACAATATCTTTCTAATAAGTGCAATAATTGCTAATAATATTCTTCTATATCTTTTAAATTTATTTGTAATTATTTTTAACGCAATTTCTTTAACGAAGTTTAAAAGGTCTCTTTTAATAAAACCCCAAAATTCTTTTATAAATCTCCAAAAAACGTCTTTTATTATTTTAAAGAAGAGTTTAGAAAGTTTTTTCATTATATCTTTTACATCACCAGCAAACCCTTTTATTTGTTTCCATGCCACTATTACAGGAAACATCATTTTAGGAGATATTATCGATGAAACTAATGCCTTTGGTACATTTAAAATAAATAAATTTATAAGTTCTAAGTTAATATTATCTATTGGTGCAAAATTATCACTTTGTATTGCCGAGTTGTTTGCTGCATTTGATAAGGTTGAGTCCACTAATTGACCTAAATCACCACTTTGTGAAAGGTAAACAAAATCCTCAAAGTTTGCTGATGAGGACGGTACTTCAAAATTACCACAATCCACAAATCTAAGTACCTTACGATATCTTGCGTCTTCATCGTCTAAGTCTATTCCCTCTACATCGTTGAAATCAAAATATGATTCAATGTCTTGATCGTTCTCATTAAACTGTTTACTTGTTGTCTGTATTAGTCCCGAATCGTCTTTTGGTGAATTACATATTTTAAATAACTTACTACAAAGTTTGTTTAACTCATTGACTGCTTTGTCAAATACGGGTGGGTTTTCACCGTCCCCTTGTAGAGTCATCAACATTGCTGTTTTAACAATGTATTCAAAACTAGGTTGTTCAATACTACTATAATAATCTCCAACAAATTGTCCCACTTTAGGAACAGTTCCACTACCCTGTAATCCACTTACGTCGTATTTCTGAGTACCCGAATTCCAATCTAAATCAAATAGACTTGCCCCTGAGTTAGCACTAAAAGTATATGAGTTTGAAAATGCATCATAAAAATCTCTATTCATTTTCACGTTACCTGTACTACTATTAGGATCTTCATACATGATTAATCCTACTTTAGAGTTGGGTTCTGTTTGTAAAACTTCTAAGAAGTCAAACTCTTTAGGTGATATTGACATTGTATCTGACGGCATGTCTGTATCCACACCACATATACTGGTCTCTTCATCTACAAATAGTATTTTCCTGACCGCATCTGCAACAATATTTTTGGAATCTTCAGAGGTTATTCTTGCCGACTCCATTGCGTATTTTTTAATTTTATTACCCGATATTAGTTTATCGTTAACCTGTATGTCGTTGGATTTATTATTTAGAAATCCAGATGCAACATCTATAATTGAACTGAATATGTCGGTTTTCTCACCCTTTTTCTTAAACTTAGATTTTAAACCATCTATTTTGGTTTGTAATAGTTTATCCGTTTTGGTTATACCATCCGCATAAATGTCATATAATTCGTCAGTGTTTAATTTAGGATCGTCATTGATCTTCTTAATCACATCGATTTTAGACTTTAATTTATTTCTAAGTTGTTTAATCTTACTCATTACATTTCATACTTTTGAGTATTATCTCCAGGCTCATCATCCTCTCTCATAAGTTTTTCAAGTAAAATTCTATCTTCTTCAGATAAATCCATCTTACCACCCATTTGAGGACCCGTACCACCTGTTTGTTTAAGAAGAGTACTCTGTAATTTTACTAAGGAAATCTTCTTTTCGGTACAATCATTCATAATTTTCTGTTGTTCTTTAATTACAGGACCAATTACACTCATATCTTCCGCCTCTTTCATAAAACTCAACATCTTCTTAGTAATCATACTAGCGGTTTGTTTCTGTTCTACGATGTCGTTATAAATTTCTTGCATAAGTGCAAGTGCAGAATCTGTATCTAAAGACAATAAATTCTTTTTTCTTCTCATAACTATAAATAGATTGTTCTAGTAATTTATAAAATCTAACTTCAACACCTCATAGAGTTTTTTAAACTTTTTCATAGCAACTCTAATTTCTTTGGTAGATAGTGAAGTCATTTCACGTAGGGACAATAGTATTAAGTTCTTATTAAACTTGTTTCCTTCACCCACTTGAAATATCTTTTCAAAATTGGTAAAAACCTCAACCAGAGCGTAACCTAATTTCTGTTCGTTCTCGTTAAGATTTTCTTCTTCGACAAATTTTTCTAATTCAACCGTAAGTTTATTTACGACATCCTTATAATCAATTATTTCTTCGTCTATAATATAAGAAAGGTCCGCCCTATCTTCAATCCGTGAGGATATGTCTTCATAGGAAACGGACCTGTTCATTAGTTTTTGGTCCTTCTGTATAGTACCCATTAGGTAATTTTTACAGATGGTACCGAAATAGGAGTATGCCTTATAATTCTTAGTTGTATCAAACTTACTAATCTTCGTCATTAAAAATGACAAAGTATCGGTATGTATTTGTTCAAAATTATAATCTTTCCTATAAAGTTTGTAACGGCGAATTATACTTTCCACCATTATTTTGAGAGGTTCTCTTAAATATTCGTTAAATATCTTATTCTTTTCGTCTTCGTTTTCTGATTCTAAAAATCTTACTACCGCTTGTTCTTGCTCCTCCCCAAAGTACATTTTTTGGGTTCTTTTTCTGGGCATTAATTGTTTTTATATTCTACTTCTCTTTTATTCTTGAAGAAAAATTCTTTTTTAGCGGTCTCTAACCAAAACTTCGCCTCACCACCTTCTAACTTGTGATTCTCCGAATTTTTATATGACCAAAATAATGAGTCTTCTCTAAAGTTTACATGTCTATATCCTATTTGTGGGATAGTGGCCACTTTAGCTCCGTTATGTGTTAATCTCAATAAAAACTCATAACTAAATGTGAGTTTAATATTATCTTTAAATGAACCACTTTCTTTAACGACATCTGTTTTATAAAAACCACCACTTGTTTGATAGTTTTGATAGTCTAAAAGTATTTCATTACTAAGTTCTCCTTGTTTTTCACTAAAACCATATGCCCAAACAGATTCATTCGTAAAATTAAGAAGTTTACCTTCAGAATTAACGTCTTTTACTATTGGTAGTAGAATATCTGCGTCGGGGAAAAGAGTATGATACGTTCTAAATGAATTAATCCAATTAGGTGTGTATTCATCGTCTATTTCTAATATTGAGAACCATTCGGTCTCACAATTATTAATTCCTAAGTTAACCTGAGAACAAAATCCCGTGTCTCCGTCATTAATAATAATATTAACATCCAACTTATCCGATATACTGTCTCTCTTTAAGTCCCCTAAAACATCTTTGGGTCCCACAAGTAATAAAGATACATCGTCATGAAATTGTTCTACAGAAAGTATTGCTCTTGAAAACATTTCATTGTATTCACCTTTTAAATTGTGAATGGGTAAAATTACTGTTATATTTTTCATGCTGTCTCTTCTTGTTTTAAATTTTCTAATGCTTCCCCAATTACTTTTAGTCTTCCCTCTTTAAGTGAATTAAAAATAGAAGTCACATTATTATCAATTATATCACTATCATAAGGTGTTAGTGTTTCTCTCATTTTAACTTTTACTTCTTCAGTAATTGTTACACCCTCTAACCACGCCAAAACATATGTACCTAATAACTCCACAATTTTATTTAAATCGTAAGTCCATATACCATTTTCAGATAACCATTCAGGTTCTGTTGTGGGTATTTTACCAATTACTGGTACTTCACATTTCATTGATTCCAAAGGAAAGGTCCCAAAAGTTGAATCGTCATCCATCCATACAGAACAGATACATTCTTTTAATTGTGTGGAGAATTCACCATACGTCAATTGAACCATGTCCCTAAAAGTAACCCACCTTAGTTGGGGGTATTTTAAATAGAATTCAGATATAACTTTTCTATGTTGTCCTCTGTCTCTTGCACTAATTGCAATAAAGGGTTTTGTTGGTAATTCCGATGGACCGAAGTCATCACCTATTTTAGGTGGATTAACGTGAATTAAACTCTCAGGGAAAACACTTTGTATATATTCTTTAGACTTTTGAGTTGTTGTAATAACTTTATCAAAACCATAATCACTCCATCTACTACCTACAGGTAGAGTCTCAAAAATATATTCGGTTTGTTGTATCAACATAACCTTAGTACATTTAACTGAAGATAACTGTTCAAGTACATTAGAATAGTACTCAGGTACAACTAAAATATCATCGATACCCATCTGTACTTGATCCTCTTTTATGGTAACTACAGGAATATCTTTATATGTATCCCCTAACCACGAATTAATCCCAACGTAGTTCTTATCTTCAACTAAAATGTATGCATCTAAACCCTGTTCTCTTAGAGTGTGTACAGTATCGTATATATATTTTACCGATGCCCTTGCATTTGTTTTAGTATCATATGTTAAAAAGTACAATTTATGTTGGTTAGATTTTAACCTTTCATATGCACTTTCTAGTTTTTCAATGTTTTCTATTTTTTCACTCATATTCTTCTTTAACTAAAATACCATATTTTATTAATGTGTTAAATGCAAATTTGAATGGTAATGACAGTTCTGAATTAAGTAAACCTAATCCGTTATCATCTACCACGTTTTCAGTTAAAATTGTATCTATACATTGTTTAACCGCATCGTATTTGAACACGTTTATTGTTTGTTCCACTTGTAGTGGTTCCCCCTTATCATTCATGATCGGATCAACTTCTAACTCACACGTTTGAGTAATTTTGCTAATGTCGATACAATAATATTCTCCGAAGATTTCAACCATGTCTTATCTATTTCTGTTAATTTATGTATTTCTAATTGATTTGTAAAGTGTTGGTTATACTCAGTGTTAAACTTAATAACCTTCTTGTTTTTGGGACAGTGTTCCATAACCGTTTTATTGTCTGTAATCCACAGGTCACATGTTTTCCATAGTTTAGGTATCTCACTAGACATTGTGAATTTTACATTGTTACCCATAAAACCATTTTTAGAAAGAAAGAATAATGTTGATGGTTTAGACTTACCTAATTGATCCAAACCTACCAATGTGAAATTATGTTCCTTATTTTCGTATATAAGATTATTCAAGTCATGAAACGCCTTTAAATAACTTTGATTAGAATGTCCGAATATTTCCATTGCATAATCAATAAAAATAAAATTGTCAAATTCTTCTCTTGATTGATACCTATAACTCTCAAGTAAGAAGTCATTTTTAACTGGTTCTATAACTCCGTACTCAAATGCATTCTCCTCATCGGTTTTTTCATCGGTTTCTCTATCTAAATAATAGTCTTTATAATGGTAATCAAACTTAGCAATTGTGTTACGTAAGACCCCATCTATATTAATTAAAATTTCCATATTAGTAATATAATGATATTATTGTTATAAGTAAAGTCTATTATTCGTACCTCTTTAAGATTTTACTAATAATAGGGTTCCTTACAATGTCTTTATTTGAGAATTCAAACACACCGACATTATTTAAATCGGTTAATCTCTTTTTTGCGTCGTATAAACCACTCTTCGTCTTGTCTCTAAACTTATCAGATTGATCTAAATCACCAGAAAGGAAAAATTTTGAGTTATACCCAATACGGGTTAGGAGTAGTTTAATTTGTGCTGGTGACGCGTTTTGTGCTTCTTCAAAAACAAGTATTGTATTATCAACGTTCCAACCTCTCATATATGCAAGTGCTGCAACTTCGATATACCCCTCATCTTTTAATTTTTCACGTTGTTCTTTACCTATGATCTTATTTAGAAGATAGTAGGATGGAAAGATATATGGGTCAAGTTTTTCTTCAAGACCACCAGGTAATGAACCTAACTTTTCTTCTGCTTCAACTGCGGGTCTAACAATAAGTATTTTTTCATATTTATTGTCTTCTTGCCAAAGTAAATCGACCGCTCTTTTCATTGCGATAAAAGATTTACCAACACCCGCTGGTCCAAAACATAGTGTTATCTCATTACTACCAAGAACATCCCAATACTCTTTTTGAGAGTCGTTAAGAAACTTTTCTCTAGGTTTTTTTATAATCTCTTTTATCCTTTGTTTTTTGGATACTTTAGTACTCGTACTTTTTCTTTGAGCCATTAATCTTAATTATGTGTAACTTTATTTACCTGTAGAACCAAAACCTCCGTCACCTCTATCGGTTTCGGATAAATTAGTAACTTCGGTAAATTTTATTTTGGGGTAGGGTAAAATCATTAACTGACATATCCTCTCCCCATTTTCATAAATGGTGGATTGGTTAGTTCCTGTATTAATATTGAATGTCGCCATTATTTCCCCCCTATAACCACTATCTATAACACCAACAGAATTACTTAATTCTAAGACGGTCCTACGGATTGAGGATCTTGGAAAAACCAAACCAACATATCCTGAAGGTATCTCCAATGAAATCCCTGTACTATACGTGACTTGGTTTGTTTGTTCATTCAATACATAACTCACACAATGTAAATCCACACACCCATCACCCTTTTTAGAGTATGTTGGTGTGACTGCATCTTTGTGTAATTTTTTAAATTTACAACCAATGGTGTATTCATAAGGTGTATTGGTTGTGTCACTTACATTAACCCCTTGTTGGGAGTTTTGTACATGATCCATTGAATCGGACGTTAACTTATTTAAAGTCTCAGCCACTTCATTCATAAATGATTCATCTATGTTGTCCTCATCTTCTTCTGAAAGAATTTCCTCAAAACCCTCTAATTTTTTTAGATATTCTTCTAACGATTTTTTATCCATGTTTTTGTTCAAATATGGCTAACTCAAACCCCTGTTTAACGATTTGTGCTAATGGTGTTGAGTGATATTTAGACTGTAAGTCATTATCGCCCTTGTCAGAATTAACTATTGTCTGATATTCTTCTTCATTTAATTTAACACCATGTAATGAACAATAATATGCTGACCTTTCACCAACTCTCATAGAGACTAAATCATCATTAAATTCATACATCTTACCCAATTTATTACGATGCCACTCACTTTCATTCGGTACGAATAAAAATACCTTACCTATTTGAGACAAGATTGTACATTTTAATATACTGTTGATGGGTTGTTGTAAGTTTTCGGGTAAGATACTGTTAACCTTAACCGCATATTTTGATGCCGTAAAGACATGTTCTATCAAACCACCTGGGTAAGCACCATACATATCTAATGTAGTCGATGCGGGAGAAGTAAAAAGATCATCACCTAAGAATTTAAGTAAATCAGATGTTAGTACATCATATTTCTCTGAAGTCTCAAGTAACTTCTTTTTATTATTCTCTATTTGTTCTTTGTTTAACATAATTCTATCCTTTATAAAGTTGTGGAGTGATTGCAGGATCTAATATACATTCGATCGGCATCTTTACGATTGATATACTTTCACTCGATCTCATATCTTCAGATTTATATTTGTTCAAGACAATTGTTGCCTCTTCTACAGACTCCGCCTGTACGACATATTTTACCTTGTCTAATCTTGGATTTCCGTTTCCATCCAATTGTTCTTTTTCGTAACCTACTGTTGCTAAATAATACATAATTTTACTTTTTTATAATTGATTTTAAAAATTCCACTCTATCCTTAGAAACAGTGGCGAGTGAATATTTAACCTTTACTGTTTCATATAGTTTATTACCTAAGTCTTCTATCATATTAGGGTTTTCTATTAACTTCTTCATATGTTTACCCCACTGTTTATGATTTTTGTTTGTTGACACTAATAAAGAATTACCTTTAGGGTTAATTCCACCACCACGTTCAACTGAGGATACTAAATCAATAAGATAGGGATCTTCTTCTGTTGCGATGATTGCCTTCTTATGAAATCCCGCCTCAATTACTTTTAGTTGAGATTTATTAGCGTTAAATTCGGATTTAACCAACGGAGCTAACGATACATCAAAATAGTTGTAATTAGATGCATACTTGTTTATATCCATGGTCCATCTACGAACATAGGGTTGGTTTAATTCGTCAGGAAACTCTGTTTGTGTAAATGTGTGTAAATGATTTTTATAGTCTTGGGAAACTGATCTATAATCGTTAGTGAAAATATTTTCATATTTAAACCACACGGTTTCCATAGGTTTAATAGGTCTTTCCGACATCTGACCTGTTTGTCTATTAATCGTTTTCATATTCCCCCTTAAATCAAAACCACATAAAACAAATTGTGTTTTACCTTTATATTGTTGAGTTATTGTTGAAATACCACTTTTAATTAATTCTAAGTCATGTAAGTGAGATGACCCCCCTAACCAACCAAATCTAACTAAATCAGATTCTTTTGGTTTTGGTTTGAATTGAGGTTCTTTTTCGTTTACCGCATTTGGAAATACTGAAACATTCTTTATCCCTAATAAAGATTTAATTGTTTTTTGATAAATAGGTGTAGTGGTTGTTACATAGTCAGCACTTTTAAGTAACTCTGCACGTAATTTACTATACCCATTTCTTTTAAATGTTTCATAGTTTGGGTGTCTGTGATCTACTCTCCAAAAATCGTCAATATCCATAACGACCTTAATTCCCTCTTTTTTTAACCAATTGATTCGGTCTAAATTTAATTGAGATTCTCCTTTGTGTATGAATGAGTGAAAGTATACAATGTCGTAATTATCGAAAAATTTATTTTCGTTAGGTACGTCGAATACGAGATCAACATGTACTTCATCTGAATGGTTATCACCAATGTAAGTAAATGGATCTATGATTCTATATTTCCCGACGCCGTGGCTATCTGACGGAATTGCGAGTACTCTAACTTTTGACATATATTATTGTTATATATCAAAATATAAGAAAAAAATATGATGAAATCAATCCTTACTTAGACTTATTTACTCCAGTAATTTTACCTTTGAATATGGAATCCCCGACTTTAAGTACTAAAGTCTCATTAATTGATGCAGTTTTAGATGCCGTCAAAATTAGATCTAACTTTCGGTCAACAATCTCTTCTAGTGTGTCCTTGATCGTTTCTTTAATTAGTGATTGTAAATCTAAATTGTTTGTTCCTTCCGAAATTACTTGTTTAGTGTTAGGTACGGATTTTTTAGGTGTCGACATTCCTTCCCTCTCCATTAATTTTTTGGCTCCTTTTAACAAATCCATATCTAACCCATCACCCAATGAAATTTGATCCATTGTTGGTATTGGATTATTAATCATCGCTTGTTTTATAGAGTCAGGTAATTTGGAACTATTAATCTTATCCTCATTCACTACGTTGGATGCGACGTTTCTTGTACTTGGTTTAGTCCCTGGTTCAGAGACCAAATCACTAGTACTTCTTTGTAGAACGGATTCGTCTATATTACCCTTAGTGTAATCCCCTCCATCAACTTTAGTCATGACTTTTTTGGCGTTAACTAGTTTAGTCATAAGGTCGTTTGGACTTATGGGTTTTGTATTTAATTGAGTATCTGACATTGTATTATAGTTTGTTAAAATATAAACTTTTATTTTTTATTAATAAAGTAATCTTTTGATTCTCTTTATATTTTCATTTAAACCATCATAATTGTTTGTCTCGTCTTCTTCCTCATCTTCATTATCTTCAGAGTCATCAACTTTAGGTGGTTCAATACTTGGTTTATTTTCAGGTTCGGGTTTAGGTAAATCACTACTTTGTGGTTCCACCGATGTTGGTTCTGATGTTGGTTCAGTTTGTTGTGGTTCTGATGTTGGTTCAGTTTGTTGTGGTTCAGTTTGTTGTGGTTCTGATGTTGGTTCTGTATCTTTAGGTACTTCGGGTGTAGATGACCAATCAGAAGTTACGTATGTAGTTGACATCGACTTATCATCACCTTCCTTATAACCTGGTCTTTTAGTGTCAAATGTCTCCTCATCAAATATTTCTACTTGAGTTAATCGAGAAACCATGAAAGTCCTCCAATTATTTTTATCGAATCCTGTCTTTGATCTAGAAGGGGGTTGAACCCAACCTCTTATAATCATATTACCTTTTTTAGATAACCCAAGAGCAACCACTTCGACTTTAACTCTTCGACCCGCTTGAACTTGATTTCTTGGACCATTATAAAAAAAACTTATTGGGTTTCTTTTTTTAATAGCGTTGGCTAACGCTTTTGGTTTTGATGCCAGTTTAGGTTCAGACTGTTCACCTATTAAAAACTTATATATATCTTTAAATAATTTCATTAAAAATCGGGATAACCACTGTTTCCATTATATTGGTTTCTTGCAATACTTTGGTTTCTTTCGTTTATATCTTTTGATGTTCCCACACTATTGTTGTTTTCCGCCCTACCTTTTTCATCTCCATCTGATATTGCATTAGGATGTACTAAACTGTATGAATTGTTTTCATCATAAGTATTCCTTGATTGGTTATCTATACGGTTATTAATGTCCGTCTGTGAACCAACCTGATTATTATTTTCACCTTTACCTAAGTCATCTCCGTCCGACAATGCATTAGGATGATTTACACCATACCCATTTAAGTCATTACTGTATTTGTTTTGTGCAATTATTGCCGCTCTTGTATTGATGTCAGTTATAGATCCAACCATTTGGTTATTCTCACCTTTACCTAATTCATCTCCATCAGATATTGCATTTGGATGGTTTACACTGTAACCGTTACTTGAGTCATACGAATTTCTGGCAACATTATCAATTCTTGTTTGGTTATCAGTGAAACTACCAACCTTACCATCGTTTTCACCTTTACCTAACTCATCTCCATCGGATATTGCATTTGGGTGATTCGTACCATAACCATTATCGGAGTTATATGAATTTCTATTTATATGTTCTTGTCTTTGATTTTGGTCTGTTATTGTCCCGACTTCACCATTTCTCTCTCCTCTACCAAACTCATCCCCATCCGATAAGGCATTTGTATTTTCAATACCGTAACCAAACTCAGGTCCGTATTTGTTTCTACCTAAAGAATCATTTCTATTATTGATATCGGTGTTTGATCCAATTTTACCATTATTCTCTCCTTTACCTTTATCATCTCCGTCAGAAATTGCATTGGAGTGGTTTGAGTCATAACTTTTTGTTCTTTGGTAATCATTTCTTGACATTGCTTCGTCTAAAAATTGTTTCGATATTTTATCTATTTGACTTGCCATTATAATAATTTTTTAATTCTTTCAACATCCTCAAAAATACCTAACGAAGAAATAGTACTAACCGAGGTTTTATCCGAATTAGATTTCATCATATTTCTTGGAATTGAGTAATTTGTTTTTTTATCGTGTTTTGATAAGAATGGATTATCCCTTATATCATCTATTTGTGTAATTTTATCGGCTCGTCTTTTAGACTCCTTATTGTTTTTTATTAAACTCCTCTCACCGTTTAAAAAGTCTTTACACCATTCTAACATTTTTTCACCACCCGCCAAGTGAAATTGGTCATGGTTGGTTTCTTTATCCATATTTTCTAAATCGTGAATAATTCTTTTCGCCTGACCATAAGTAATATTTTTAGTTCTAAGTAAATTCTTAGCTCGTTGAGTACCATCTATCGTCTTATCACCTAACGAGGTAAAAAACTTAAGTATGTAATCACAAATATCATCAGGTACTTTAAAAACCCTATCTTTAAGATCTCTATTCATTATCGTCTAATAGTTTTGTTATGTCCGATACGGTTAAGTTATTTTTTTTTAACGTCTTCTTTAAAGAATCTAATTGTCTCTTTAGTATTGGGTTGATCTCTTTTTCACTATCATTAACAATTTCTTTATAGTCACTTCTTTTAGATAGAACAGTTTCAACGTAATCTTTCATAAATTTTTTTGGGTTTTCCACAAGTCTAACTTTATCTTCAGGTAATTTTTCATCATAACCCATAGATTCTAACCTTTTCATTGCATCATCATGAGTTAATCCTAACTCACCCGTAAAATGTTTGTATGCCTTTTTAAAGTTTTCATCATCACCCAACGTATCATCATAACCTAATGATTTAGTTAAATCACTTTCAGCCCAATATCTAAGTGATGTGTGTGTTCCGTGAACACCGTGTGTCCCCATAGAACCTCCGACCGCCTTAGCCGTCTTGTCTGTTGTTTTTCTTGATGTTATTCCTTTAGCATGAAAGTCGGTAGATTTACCACCTCTTCTAATATTACCTTTCGCATCTACAATCTCATCAACATCACCCTCTTTTTCGGCAACTTCAGGGATTTTTTCAAAATCAGTGTCCTTAGACATTTCGTCCGCCATTTTCTTCCACTTAGCTCTTTCTTTTTTAGTTAGACTCTCATCATTGGCCTTTGCATAGAAAAAACCTTGTTGTTTTTTAGAGGTAAATTTCTCTTCTATTACCTGTTTTATAAAATTATTCATAGAAAGTTGTTTTATTATAAATATCAAATGTTATGAAAGATATTTATAAGTGTATGAATAGTCAAGATATTTTAAGGAATTTAGGTATTAGTGTCGACGTAGTCCTCGATAATTCGGAGACGTACGATTATGAAATTGCGGGGTTTAACAACGATTACGACCCTAAATTGTTGGATTTTGGTAATTCCATCACCTTTGATACACCCATAAAAAAAGATTTAAGTAATGACGATTCTACTATAGAAAATATTAAACTTTGTGAGTTTGATAATAGTATAAATGACTCAAATTACATTTATTCAGGTTTAACTGTTACATTTAATTATGATGATTTTACTGATCATTTTAATATTTTGGATAGTGAAGGGAATATTATACATGACTATGAAAATTTTATTTTAAACAATGATCTTTTTACATACACGGGAATAACTGATGAAACACATTACTTTTTTATATGTGAGTATCCCGATAGTGCAACACCGACACCAACGGCCACAATAGAACCAACAAGTACCCCAACTCCAACACCTACAAGTACGGAAACTCCTACACCGACGGAAAGTAGTACACCCACACCAACACCTACAGATACTCCAGTACCTACAAGTACGGAAACCCCTACACCTACAAGTACAGTAGAACCAACACCTACGAGTACGGAGACACCAACACCTACAGATACACCTATTCCAACTAGTACGGAAACCCCAACACCTACACCGACAGATACCCCTATTCCAACCGCAACCAACACACCAGTACCAACATCAACAATAGAACCTACACCAACAGACACACCTATTCCAACTGCAACAGAAATACCAGTACCTACGAGTACGGAAACCCCTACACCTACAAGTACTGAAACACCAACTCCTACACCTACGGACACACCAGTACCAACTAGTACTGAAACACCTATTCCAACTGCGACAGAAACACCAGTACCAACTAGTACTGAGACTCCAACTCCTACACCTACGGAAACACCAGTACCAACTAGTACTGAGACTCCAACACCAACTGCGACAGTAGAACCCACACCAACAGATACACCAGTACCTACAAGTACTGAGACCCCTACCCCTACACCTACGGATACCCCTATTCCAACTAGTACTGAGACTCCTACTCCTACGAGTACGGAAACTCCAATACCTACAGACACACCTATTCCAACTGCAACCAATACACCTACACCTACGAGTACTGAAACACCAACTCCAACGGCAAGTAGTGCACCTACACCTACGAGTACTGAAACACCAACCCCAACACCAACACCTACGGCAACTGTAGAACCCACACCAACAGACACACCTGTACCTAGTCCAACACCAACAGTAAATTTATGGGTTCCAACACCTGACGCTTGGTTTGATGCGTCAGACACATCAACTTACACTCTGTCCGGATCAAACCTTACTTCAGTAACTGATAAAGCGGGTAATTTTAACATGGGTATAGATGGAACCCCAACAAGAGTTTCTAATGGATTAAATAATAAAAATGTGTGGGATTTTAACGGAAGTGAAAGTTTGATCAGTACAAACAGTGGTCCATACTCAAGTGGTGGTAATCATTGGGCAATAGGTGTATACCAATTTCATACCACAACGTCAACAAAAGATTCTTTTTGGAGTGCGGACGGTAATAGAACTTACGCGATAAGTAGTAGTAATAGTAGTAATAATTGGTACGGTGAAATTGATTATGATGGTAGTAACAGTATTGTTAGTGGTAAGGCCAGAAATACTTTCACACAAGGTATTAACCAATCTACATGGGCAATAGTTGCGGTAATTGCAAACAAAACCGATAATGAGTTTTATGGTAGACTAAATGGAGGTATCAAAACTCATGTAGACGTTTATAATAATTCAATGAATACCAATTGTACTGATCTACGTATGATGAGAAATAGGTCGGGAGTAAAATTAGACGGAAGAATGGCAGAGTACTTCCATTTTGCATCCTACGTAGGTGGAGACACTAATAACTACAGTGAAGTGTGGAAGGCAGAGGGGTACTTAGCACATAAGTGGGGACTAACAAGTCTTTTACCGTCTAACCACCCGTATAAGAATAGTCCACCCACAACATAATTTTAATTCTTTATCTGAATATAACTAATGTTTTTACTATTTATATAGAAAAGTAAAAATGTCATTAGAGATCACAGGTTTTTCAACTAACTTAATTGAATGCAGTAGTAAACTCGCAGGTGATTGTTGTCCAATAGATAGTACCTTGGATATAAGACCGTGGGCCTATGAAATTAACAAACATGGTGGGACCGATTCGTGTGATTATGTAATTAAAAGACGACCTGAAAAGGGGTGGACACTTGACTTTGTTTTTAACAGAGAAGAATTACCGTGGTCTGTTGGTAGTGTTTTTTACTTTTTTGGTGTGAGGGATGAGAATAATCCATCATTATATGCGGATAACAATCTTTCTTTTGGTTTTACCTCTGACGGAAGAATACAATGGAATGCTTATAGATATTCGGGTACTTGTGTTAATGATTCATATCAAGAAACCTTTTACCTTGATTCAGATGTAACCCCGATTCTTTGTGAAGACGGAACATCTAAAGACTTTAACATAACTGTTGTTTTTGATAGACACTTAAGACTCACAGAATGTGACATCCCAAATACGGGGGGTTGGAACGATCTTATAACGGGAGATACAATCACCAACGCATCCGACATTGTCTTGTCTGGGGCAACAGAACAAAACCAATATATAGAAGAATTAAATAAAGATTGGAATGACGAAAGATATGCGAGGTTAGGTACTTTAAAAATATATCTTAATGGTTGGCCAATATATAAAATAGAAAATTGGGAGGAAATCATACCATCTAAGAGAGGGTTTCAACCATTCATTCAGTCATGGGGTGGAGGAACAACAGGATCGGGAGGTGTACATACTGGTGTTACAGGGTTTAATTTAAAACGAATTAAATATATGGAGGTCCCCCTCAACGCATTACAAGTAAAACATCATTACATAACATCGACTAAACCTCTATTTGATATTGTAGAATGTCAAGATAGGTGTGAGGAGAAAGAAATATTACCTTTTAGTGAAAGGACGGTACATTACGAAGATGATTTAGATGGGGACGGTGATGTAGATATAATTTACACAGAAGGTGAAGACATATTAATAATATAAAATATTTATAATAATGGCATTTAGAAGAATATCAGATTTAAGTTCAAGTTTATCACCATCAGGAGATGGTATAATACCGATTTCGGAGGGTGGAAAAACCTACGGACTCACTTTAGACACTATTAAAGGTCAGATTGAAGGGGTACTAACCTCAAGTTTCACTGACAGTTCATCTCATGGAGAGTTAAGTTCTTCGGTAGGTGATAACAGTACATCAATAGACTCCCTAAATCAATTTACATCGTCTGCCGATGGTAGATTAAATTCAATAGAAACCTTTACGGGTAGTTTGGATGATACTTTCGCCACAGATTTAGAAGTAACACAACTCAGAAATCACTTTAATTCTTATACTTCTTCTGCCAATAATATTCTTCAAGACCATGAAGTACAGAGGTGGTTACATGGTGAAAGGTTAACAAGTATAGAAACCTTTACAGGAAGTTTATCGAACACAGTTAATGATATAATCAATATTGAAGGTAGGTTAGACTCAATAGAGGTAGAGAGTGGATCTATTAGATCAGATTTTAATTCATTTACCTCATCTTTCTTATTAATATCCCAATCTTTTGATCAAAGAATATCCTTTTTAGAAACCCATGAACACCCTACGGCAACTCCTGTACCAACAGTAGAACCAACCGCAACTCCTGTACCAACAGTAGAACCAACTGCAACTCCTGTACCAGATCCAACAGCAACACCTGTACCAGATCCTACACCGACATTACCACCTGGACCAACACCTACAGCAACAGTAGAACCAACCGCAACTC
>Ga0102825_1000023_pt1 | contig 31594 bp, 36 predicted proteins | sample ColrivemetaGS579_FD_78461 | JGI IMG/M metagenome (GOLD analysis project Ga0102825, IMG submission 78461) | Estuarine microbial communities from the Columbia River estuary - High salinity metaG S.579 | ecosystem: Environmental > Aquatic > Marine > Intertidal zone > Estuary | place: USA: Columbia...
CTTGGTATGTGGAGCGCCACAATACTTTAATCGTGCAGGAACCCTACGATCAAATCGTTGGCCCATGATTAATTTCTGATAGGTTTGTAGGGCGAGGTTAGCCTGTCTCCACTCAGTCGTTTTGCGATCCGTATCTTCCAGTATCTTTTCCACCTTATCGATGAACTGCTGGCAGAGCGGACCATTGATCGCCAAACCTCTGTTTGCGACTCTACGGGTAAGCGATGAGAGCAATCTTTCCTTCTCAGGGAATCCGACATCTAGCTCCTGATAGACTCGTAAACAATTCCTACTGTCTTCTAGTGCATAGTTTATAAATGATGGATTTGCCTGTATTTCCTGAGCAGATAATCCAGCCATTGCATCTCGCTCATCCTTGGATATTTCCTCATTAAATAATTCCTTAATAGCTCCGGCTAATGATCGGGGAAGCTGATGGTACGATGCCATGTCTGCCGTGCATATCCAATCGCTTGGCATGAACTCGGGCATCTGTCCTCTGAAGATTGCCGCTCGAGCGCATACGCTATCAAACTCGGCATTATGGGAGATTAAGGTATGGCCGTTTAGGCGCTCAACCGGCAACCTCTGTGGCTCCCCTACCCATTCAAATCCATCCTCTGCTACGATTGAAACGAGGGTTACTCGGAAGTCAGGATTCTTTACATATCGGTCGAGGCCAATCTTTGCGACTGAGTAATTCTTACTCCACACAGTCTCCAGGTCGAAGGCTACAATCATACCACTTCCCGAAATAAAGTTTGTGCCGAGAGAATCGCATTTTCGAGAGTTGGATATTCCGTTTCGGGAAGATCCCTATCGATCTGCACCCTCCAGGTATGACCATCCTCGTTCTCGATTAATGTAATATCCGCCTGTCTGTTTCCCGCCTTCACGATTACCTTTGATCCACGGGGTAATCCCAATCCCATTTTATATTCTGTATTCATATTTTTCATGTGTTTAAAAACAGAGCTACTCACCCGGCCGAGTGTCGCCGAGGTGTCCCATATGGTTTCCGTTGCCTGGTGCGGTAATACCGCCCACCAATGAGTAACTCTTAAAATTCATTTACTAAGTACCTTCCCAATCTGTTTTCCAATCCACGCTCCCACATTGACAGTAATTGCATTGCCCATCTGTTTGTAGCGTGGTCCATCTGCCTGTTTGAGTACCTTGCCGGTTGCCTTCCACTCGTTCCCCTCAAGGACAACTTCCATCTTTTCCGATGTCCAATTATCGGGGAATCCCTGTAGGCGTTCGCATTCGATTGGAGTGAGTCGGCGGACTGTTAGGTTTTCTCGGACTCCCATTTGCAGATTGCTCGACTCCGAGTTCATCTGACAATTTATCGTCCCACTAATATCACCCTCCCATGCCGCCTTGTTTGATCGGTCGGATGCGGTAAATGCCACCCCCACGCCTTCCCCGCCTTGCTGGCTACGCAGAGTTACCGATACATCCTCGGAAGCCTTGGGGGTTATGTCTCCGTTCCATGAGACGACTTCTCCAACGCTTTCTCCAGCATCTCCGGCAGTTCCTTTCCCCGCTTCTCTGCTCGGCGCAGGATACCCTGGCAAGCTCTCGGTGATAGCGAGTATTTCGTCAACGGATTCGCCTCCAAAATCTGAGACAATGAACACGCGCTTCCGTCTTTGGGCCACACCGAAATACTGGCTGTCGAAAAGTCGCCATCCTGTTTCACAAGCCCCGCAGTCGAGTAGCTCTCGGATGCACCTTGCAAGTGCGACACCATCGTCTGCGGAGAACAATCCACCGACATTTTCTGCCACCGCAAAGCGTAGCCCGCATCCTCGGGATCGCAGTTCCCGAATAAGTCTAGTTGCTTCATAGAATAATCCTGATCGTTTCCCATCTAATCCCTCTCTTTTACCGGCCACGCTCAAGTCCTGGCATGGAAATCCGTATGTTATAAAATCCGCATCGGGTAGATTATCCGCCGATACTTTTGATACATCGCAGAACAAGGGAACATTAGGCCAGCGATGCTTCAACACACCCGCCGCATTCTTATCCCATTCCACTTGGGCAACGCATTCATGCCCCGCCTGTTCCATGCCAAGGTCAATACCTCCAACACCACTAAATAAACTGATAAATTTACCCATTATAATCCTCCATTTTCTTATAAGGATTTCGTTTAAATCCGTTATCGCTTGGCATCATCCTAGGCTTATTAGTCCGATACTTTTTCCCATCCGCTCCATAGGCTAATTGGCACTTGCTGAATGCCCGATGAAAGCCTTCGTTCGCTTCGTGAAGGGTTAGGAAACCACCTTCAAACTTTACAGGCTTTTCTCCCCACTCCTTAGTCCTCCAACAACGAGGACCATCAGTATGGTTTAATCCCGTGGGTCGTAGTTCTTCAGACTTCTCCATACTTCACATACTCCTTTAAATACTTTCCACGCATCCCGAAGTTCATCGGGACTGTAGCTAATAACTTGAAAGCGACCAGGCTCTGTCGAACTGAGGTAGCAATTAGCTCCGTAGATTCCCTCATTCATCATTCGATCCTCGCCGAAGTAAGTCGCTCCATAGGCCGCAATCTGATGAACTTGGAAATCGTAACTCGTTACCTTTACGCCTTCCTTAGTCTTCCTAGTTTTCCAATCGACTATGAAGTTCTGACCATCCGGTCCTTTTCCTACGATGTCCACAGTTCCAGCAAATCCATGATCGTGGTTCACCATCATCTTTTCCCTTTCGATAAACCTAAGTTGATTCTCCTGTTTCCAGTCAAAGGCAGGCTGAACATATTCAAGTAAGTCCTCGTCTATAGGTTCACCATCAAAATACTTCTCTATCGAATCATGGATTCGAGTTCCAAACGATGCCGCTTCCTCTACAGGCTTTTCATGCTCTACTAAGCATCTATCTGCAAATCGTTCAAAAGTTTCGTCCATTTTTGCTGGGTTCTCGTAAGCTATCCTTAAAAGTTGATCCTGTTTCCAACGATCAAGCCCAGGCTTTGCGAAAAGTCCAAGTATGCCAGTAACACTTGGGAAAAGCTTGTGCTTCCTAGCATCTCGCAAGGTAGTATTTCTTTCTCCATCGCCCTTGGCGTTAGGAACTGTGTGCATGGCCTTACCTTCTGAGGTGTACCAATGTCCACCACTACCACGCTTTGGTTTAGCGGTTAAAATAGCCATGTAGTGCCTCCTTTATTCTTAAAGCTATTACGATGAGCGTATGAATTAATCGCTTCATGCATCTGCCTCCTTGCCCTTCAACCAAGGGTACTCATCCTCGATGCCTTCAAGCATGGCCTTAGTTTCCCAATCGTAAATTCGCCGATCCCGAATTTGTTGGTAAGCATAAATTAGGTTTGAATGATCTCGGTCAAACTTCTCTTCCATGTCATCGTATTTCATGCCAAGAAGTTTTCGGGTATAGTAATATACGCATTGGCGAGCTAGGGCGATTGGATGCCTTTTAATTCTTGAATCAATCTCTTGAATCGAAACTTCAAAGCCATCGGCCATAGCCTTCTTGATTTGAGGTATAGTAGGCTCGTTCATATTACGATGTCGGCAAGTACGACTGCCCATCCAATGAGAATTAATACTGCGGGAGATTTAAAATGATTTGTGTCCATAATGTTTTTTGTGGGGTAATTAAAAAAATAACAGGTGATCAAACTAGGCTAAAAACATAGCCTTGTTCGGAGACATCCTCCGACTCTACGCCCCGTTGAGTACAACCAGTAACTATATAACCTAAAAGGGTGGTTGTACTGTTGAGGTTACGGGTGCTGTGAATGTGGCTTGTTGAGCTACAGGTGCTACAGGTTGAGCGACTTGTACGGGAACTTGTACAGGTGCAGGCTGAACTACTTGAGGCTGATCAATTGTTACCTGTGTAGTCGCCTGTGGCGCAGGCGCGGAAGCACCGCCTGGAATGTTAAAGCTAGCGGCCTGTGGAACCTGTGCTTCCATGCCTGCCATCACAGGGGTAATTGAAGTGATATCACTATAAACTGTACCCTTTTGGGAGGTCTTCTGAATGATATTAATCATGCATCCTTTACCTCTTAAAGATTCTGTATCGAATCCAGCACCAGGGTTGCTACCGAGCCATGAGGTTAAAACTCCTACGAGTTTGCTTTTCTCATGTGCTGAGATTTTCATCTCACCTGTCTGTACCATTTGTCCGTCCTGAGTTCCGAAGAGAAATCGGCAGACATCTAATGTTTCGATGACTGATGGATCGTCATAGCTTGGGCGTTGAATGCCAAAGCTGTCTTTAACATCGAGGCAGACAGCGAGGTACTGCCCAGCGTTAATAGGTTCAATCGGCCAGCCACTTATTGGTCCGTTTCCGTTAGATGATTGTTGTAATATAGCCATGTGTTAGTTGCCGGTTTTAGCGAGTCGGCCTCTCGGTTATTTATTTACAAGAAAGTCCCGAAGGATGAGAATCGCATCGGCAGTTTTTAAGGTAATTCCTTTAGTCGATGGGAAGAATCGTTTGGCATGGTTCGCTAAAACCTTTTTGCGTTTGTTTGAGGTTAGCCCAGTTAATCCGCTTAATCCTTTTTGCCATTCTTGAGGACGGACTAAAGTGAATGGAATTTCAGCCATCCGAAGGACTCCTTCAAGGAATCCGCATGATTTGCCTAATTTGAACGAGCTACTAGAAGGTATCATCTTACCCGCAAACGGCGGGACCAACTCGACCACAGCTTCAATCGATGTGACATCGGGGTGGTCTTTTAAGTCCTGAATATGTTCTACAAATTCAAAGTCTTCCCCGAGGGTGTGGAGATGTATACTGTCTAAGCTTCCCCAAGCGATTGCGTAACCGCCTGATTTACCTGGATCGATTCCAATCGTTAGCTTCATACCACTTCCTCCTGTAGAAATTCAGCGAGGGTCGCTTCGATATCTGCTCGAAGAAACTTATGGCCAGCTTTACGCCATTTGTACTTTCTACGCCAAGCGATTAGCTGGTGTTCAGAAAGATCAAATATTTCCTTTACCTCAGAGCGGGTAAGGAATATGGGGTGGTATTGTTTTAGTAGTGTTTTTGAGGTCATGTGCCGATGTGAATAATTTCACTCGGCGGAAACAAAAACTAAACTTACTCAGATAATTTGTAGTAAAATCTGACAGTATGTATATTGTGCGAACCACTTTCTGATTCCCGCCGAGAATTAATGTCTAAATGTAGAAAGAACTCCTGAACCCATCCAAGGTTCGTAATGTGCATAATCCACATAAAAACAATCCTGTCAATAGCTTTGCACGAAAAACCTATAAAAACATTTTTATTCGTTAATTGTTTCATGTTTTTACAGGTTTTTTTCTTCGTTTCTCAAGTCCTTTTAATCTTAATAACTGGTAATAATTCGAGTCGCCTCGGACTTTTTTCTTGCCTCTACCAGCCTGTCCGCCAATCTGCCCAAGCAGTCTAGCGGCCTCCTTGATCCTGTCCTGTCGGTCGATAATGCGGTATTGGATTCGCTTGCCGCACAAAGTATTAAGTACTCCATACCATTCATTATTACTAATTTGCGAAAGATCGTCCATAATCATTGTCGTCTGTAAATAGAATGCTCGATAAACCGCATCAGGTAATCGGAGCTTCATTCGGTTCATATCCTTAGCGAAACATCGCTTGGTTTTGCCATTATGTACAAATGTACAAGCTAGATCATTTACCCATTTTTTTCTACTTTTCATACGCACAACTGATTGCGTAAAATATACCTCAAAAATCCATGTCTACACAAGGGAAAACTAGTATTATGTAGGTTTTACTAGGGTTTTTAACGCAAGGGGTTGTGCGTTAAAATGGGTATGCGAATAAGCCTAATTAGCGGAAACGCTCGGCAGATTTAAATGGATTAATCCTTACTAAGATTTACGAGCTAGTCGTTCTGCTCTTCGAGCTTCGATCCTTTTTTTCATTTCAGGGTCTTCCCTCATTTTTTTATCCATTAATTTATTCAATGAAGATGCCATGCCTTCAATTTGTTTATCTGACATCTGCGATGCTATACCATCTTCATGGTTGAAATCAAAAACTTCAGGTTTCTTTTTATCTTTGGTCACGAATTACCTCCATTGCTGTATCGTAGGACATATTTAATGCATCTGAATTTTCACCTTTTAAGTATGCCCATATATCTTTTTCAGGATACCATAGTGTAGCTTGAAGATCCGCTGGGGTCAAGTTGATGCCTTTATCTTTTAACGCCTTCAATGCCACATTAAATGCCTTAGTAATCACAGCTCTCTCGGCATTTGATGGTATATCAATAGGTTTTAATTTATCAGATACAGTTGAACCTGCTTTTGCCCATTGTGGTTTTTCTTTTCCGATTGCTACCTTCTCAGCTTCAAACTTTGCAAGTTGCTTCTCCAGGTTAGCAGTCCCTCGCTTATCCTTCTTTGCTTTTTTTACAGCGTCTTTGGCTTTCGTAACATCATTGTTAGCTTTAGCAAAATTTCTTTCCCACTCCCGATTTAGTTTTTCGGCAAATTTATATACTGCATCATAATTATTTCTACCTGTAGTGTGATCACCAAGCAAGGTCTCGAATGCTTTGTCGGATATTTTGTAATTAGCTACTCCGTTCTTTTGAACTTTACCGCTTATTGATATTCCCTTCAAAAAGTCAGGCATTTCAAGATCAGCAAACTTCCGCTTACCTTTATTATTCCTAACTGCATAAATTAATCGACCTACATCTTTAGCTGTTAATGCTGTGTCTAAGGATAAACCGGTTAATCGCCCATAAGTCCTGCGTAACCAAAGGTCCACAGTTACGGGGTCGTAATTACCTCTGAGGTTTTGGAAAAAGCCCTGCCCGATCTTTGGACCAAATATAGCTGAACCTTTTACCTTGTCCGTGCTGTACCCAGCGATTGAAAATTTCTTATCCCCGAAAAAGTTTTTACCCCATTCTATTAGTTCCTTAACTGTAAAGTCGGCATCCAAGAAGTCATGGAGTTTATCAACTCCCATTTTAGCCTCCACCTTATCGTACAGTTTTAAATTGCTTGTGATGGCATCAGCCTTTGCTCCATGCTTAATGCTGTAGTCAAATTTGCCGGTTCTTTCTTTGTGCTGATATTGTTTAACTGCACCTTTGGCATTATCCATCACCCTCATGTTCTGACTGGTAATCGATAATGCACCAAGGAATCTATCTTTAGCCTCAAACTTTTGACCGATATCAGGAAAGATTTCTTCCGCTACAGACAATGCTTTTTCAACTGCACTTGTATACCAGTTTACCGCATTGCCGGTTCTGCCGAGTGCGGCCTCCCCTTCTTTGGCAAGTGTATCTCCTAACCAATTTACCTGTTCATCTGTAAAATCTTGTGCCTTGATAGGCTGACCAAATTCATCCTCGTATGATCTTCTAAGTAAAGCGGCGGCCTCCTTATTATCCTTGGCCATGCCCCTGGTGAAATTTGTACCGAATGTCGGATTTGGACCATCCCATGATTGAACCGATGCCGGAGTTGTATCGCCCAGGCTCGGCATAAAAAGAATATTCCTCTCCCCCGCATCGAAGGTTCCCCGATTGCCGGTGGCCGATTTGATTTGTTCGGGGGAGAAGGCCACTATTTCGTCAACCCTTCCATTATCGAATTTTACAATGATCCCGTCATGCCCTCGTTCTTTTGCAGATTGAGCTAGAAACGGGTCACTTGCTGATGTGCTTTTTACTATTAAGGGATTTTCTAAGCTCAGATATGAATCAATAATTATTTCATCATTGCCCTTGTTTATACTTTGCAACTTTTGATCGAGCCTATTTTCAAATTGTTGTAATTTTTTATATTCAGGACTGTTTAATCCTAAATCTATAGCCGCCATCATTGTAGAAGTCCCTAGCTGTTTTGCCTGTGCTTCGTATTCTTTTTGGAGGGCCAAAACTTCAGGGTCAGTTTTCTTTATTGCATCTTGGCTGTAAAGTTTTGCCTGTCCTTTTTTTGGGGTAAAATAAAAGCCTTCTCCAAAGTCACCTTTATTTATCGATTGGTATCGATCCGCATCAAAGGCTGTAAACTGATCACTCGTCCCATGATAAACCACCAACGGCTCGCCGTTCTCATCGACTACCTTGGACTTGCCGAACCACTTCTTAAAGTATGGCGAATCCGTACCCTTCTCATTCCATAGCTTTGCGGCCTCGGCTTGCTTCCCCTTCCCCGCACCCGCTTCGGAGGCTGGCATGAAGAGAATATCATTATCCCCGCCCTGTACTCTAAACTTTGCTTTTTCAATTGCTGTATTCTGAAAACTAGAAATATTTTTAACTGCTTGTTCATAAGGAGTCATATCAATTCCTTGCTCCCTTGCTCTCATATTAGCCCTTAATGGTTTCTTTTCAGGGTCAACTCCAAGTTTATTAGTAAGATTTTGATTTTCTTTTCTGTATGTAAGTAAATTCTCAAGATAATCTATAGTTTCTTCTCGATTTAAATATCTTTGAGCCTTGAAACCTTTCATCATTTCATCACCACCAAGGAACTCCAACTGCTCCCTTAATGATAATATTTTTGGGTCATTAGTGTCTGCCGGCATGAAGAGTTTGTCGGAATCGCCTCTTCCTGGCATTAGGTTACGCCTTAGACGATCAATAACTACATTTCTAGTATTGCCGGTAGGATTAAGTGTGCCTATGCGATCAAGCCTGCGTGATCGGTAGCTTGATAATAAGTTAGCTCGTCTCTCACCAAGGTTTCCTAAAGTTGGATTGTCTGCAATCTGACTTTTACTTACTGGTCCGAATGCGGCGTTAAGAAAGTCTCTTTGCTTATCGGTGATCCCACTCTTGGGGTTGCTGTCTCCATTGATAATTCCTTTAGCGTGGTTATCCAAATACTTATCAAACATGGACTCGAAATTCTTCCGAACTGTAGCATCGTCCGATCCACCAAATGCCTGTGCGATATCCCCACCTCTTCTTTTCAGTAGATACTCGACATTCTTTTGCATCTTATCGATTGATACTGTGTCGAGGATTACATTTCCATCTTTTGTGATGGTTATGCCGTAAACCAAACTATCTCTAAATCCACCTTTTAGGGTCTTATACTTTCTTCCACCTTTTCCTGTGGCGGCATAATAGAACAAAAGCATTTGATTGCCTAAACCTTCCTTCCCAGCCCTGCTTGCTTCTCTAAGGAAACTAATTTGTGAGGCATTATATTTACCAGTACGGGCAAGTTCATCGATAATAGAATCATCAATAAATTTACCCGAGCCTACTAGCTTGCCATCTTCTGTTTCGGAAAGGGTAATATGCCCTTCAGGTAAACTGTCTTCCCGTGCTTTTATGGCATCGACTAAATCTCTAGCTAGTGCTTGGTTTGCTTGTCTAGTTTGTGCAGGTGTAAAAACTTCAGGTTTCTTAGTAAGTGGGTTTATTTTAATAGAACCATCAGCGTTGGTCTTAAAATGCCCACCATTATTAAACATTTGAAGGCTATCGATTGGATCGTTGGGTGACACAATAACAGTATCAAGATCCTCATCGCTAGATACGGGGCGTTGTTTGCGAATCTCCGATTCCGATAACCCAATTGTTTCATCTTCGTATCGTTTGACTATGTTCTCAATCTCTCGGGAGCTTTTAAATGCTTTACCAAGTACACCAGTTCCTCGAACAATTGATCCATCTGCTTTTGTGGCCATACCGAGTGAGTGCATGACTTTTCTCCTAAACCCACCACCTGTTACACGATCACCAAGGCTTTCAATAAGTTTGTAGGTTGTTGATTGCCTTGCTCGTTTTTGTGTTTTGCCGGTGAGCATACGCTCGGCCACAATTTCTGCAAAGATTTCACGGGCAAACTGCTCGGGTGTTTCGTAAAGTTGACGAGCTTTGTCTGATACATTGGTTTGCTCTAGCTTATCGATGTAGGCTTTTTGTAAGTCTCTGAACTCTTGGTTTAACTCGTAATACTTTAGGCCATTTTTATCCTTCTGTATAATTGGCTTACCAGTCTTTTTATCAATTTTAGTAAATACTCCAGCTTTACCTTTTTCTGCATTACCAATTAATTCTTCTAAGATATTTGGTAGTAATCCATGCCTTTCGATATGGTGACCAACTTCATGAGATAGCACTACGCTTAAAGGGTCTTGGTGGTCGGAGTTTATTTCGATAATACTATCCTGGCCATCGACATACTGTGCGCCTTTAGGTCCATCCTTGCCCATCGATTTTACACGAATTACTGCATCGGGGAAGAATTGAGAAAATGTGGATATGGCAATCTGCTGATCTTTTTTCAGCTTACTAAACTCTTTGCGTTCCGCATCAGTCAGGGATTGCTTATGATACTCCAAGTCACCCAACTGTTTGCCTATAAAATCGGAATTATTACTAAATCGTAAAAGGGTTCCATAACCAAGCCCTGCGGCAATAAATGGAGTAGATGCACCGATTGCTGATGCGGCTCCTTCTTCTCCTCCAGCCATGTATCCGAATGCACCAGGTATAGATGCACCTGCTACTGTGGCCTTGGTTAAGTTTGCACCTTCGGTGAGAACTCGGCCTATACCACTTTTATCAAGTCCCCGAGCGACACCCTGAACCAAACCAGGTAGTTCTCGGGATTGTGTAAGAATTGGTTTTAGCTGAGATGTTGCATCTCCAAGTACAAGGTTTTCAGTTCTATCGACCGCCACTTCTGATAGCTTGGGATTGTCTGCTGGTAAAGCGCCCACCCTCTTAAAAAATGGTAGGGAAGATTCAGCCATTGATAATTGCTTACCGAGAATTGCAGAACTTCTCCCCATACTGGCTAATGCTCGTGGACCCATGTAGGCGGCTAGAGCATTAAGACCTGACCCGCCAAAGCTTATCTCTCCATCTGTTGCATCTAAGCCTGCACCTACTGTAGCGAATACAACTCCTTTAGCCGCAGTTTCAGGCAAACCAGTTCTCATTAAAAAAGTGGTCGCTTCTTCGATGCCCGCCCTACGCAAGAACTCGGTCATATTGCCGACATACTCGCCTGCTTTACCAAGTCCCTGCATGGTTTTACCGATTGCTTTATTTGTAATACCTGCACCCGCTTTTGCTTTTTGCTCGGTGTATGGTCTTAGTTTTTCAAGAATTTCATCAGCTTCCTTGGATGCATTTTTTAGGGCATCTGTAGCAGATTGTACTACATTATCAGGAGCTTTTGCGGACAATCGATTAAGTTGCTGGCTGTAGAATAGTTTTTTTGTTTCTGCGTTTTGCAACTGCTCGGCAAGTTTCTTGGCGGTTCCACGGCGGAGCATATTTGTGGTGGATGATAGTCCTTTAGTGACCGTAGCTGATAATGGCCCTTCAGGTTGTATAAATAAAGATGCCGCCATTGCCTGTTTTTTATTAGGCTCAACTCGACCACTCTTTAGGTCATTATACATATCTATATCACCAAAATATTCAGCCATAATCGCCGCACCATCATCAATAAATGATTGTGTTTCCATCATGCCCTTTATGAACTCAATCGAGGCATCAACATCTTCATCACCCTCCCCGACCATTTTTGAAAAACCTAACTTACCTACATCTCCGATAGTTTTGTAACCCGCAAAGGCTTCAGCAAGTGCTTGGTATCCTGTCGCTTGTTTCTTTTTTCCAAATAATTTACCAGGTAGTTCCCATATAGGGGTTTGCCCCATAACAATTAAAGGAGCGGCTACATCCATCCACGCAGGTCTACCTTCTGTTGTGCCAGCAAGCCCTTCAAGCACCTCACCTGCGGCCTGTTTAAACACATCGTACAAGCCTGAGTCTGACTCTTGGTCAAAGTATCCATTTTTGAACGCTTCTCGGGTAAGTTGCTTATTACCGCCATCATAAGCCTCAATCATCTTATCAGGCGAAACGACTTGTTTTAAAATCTGAAAAGTCGATTTTGCATTAGGGGCTTGATCCCCCTCGACCATAAAATCTACGCCGAGGGGTTCGCTTTTTATTCTGTATTGTCCCATTATTGAGCCTCTACCGAAAGTTGTCCTGGTATAGTGTAATTACCTTGATCAGTTGTGATGGCGTTAGAACTCGACTCAATGGGTATTTGCCCCGCCAATTCATCTTCAATTATTTTATAATTATCGGGCAATGTAAGATCTTCAGGGAGTTGCATTTGACCTACTATATTTTTGTACTGCAAGTAACTATCCTTAACAGGAGCAAATTGTGCAGATGCCGCTTTTCTTGCAATGTTTACAAAGTCTTTTCTTTGTGTGTCTGTTAATATAGTACCATCTTTCAGCTTACGGATTGCCTGCGCAATAGGTGCAGGTATTGCGACTCCATCTGCTTCATTTTTTTGTAACCAAGCAGTAGCATCCGATGCTGTCTTAAACTCGCTTTCACGGACCACACTACCTGGGTCTAGGATTTTCATGTAATTAAATACCAATGCTAAATCACCAGCCGCTGATGGTTTTTCTGCCGATTTTTTAACTTTTAAAAATGATGCTCTAACAGGCTTGAATGCCTTAACCTCGTCTAATGAGTTATACTCCTTTCGAATCTTGTTTATGCTTTCATCATAGTATTTTTTTGCTTCAAACGGATCAGGAGCCTTCGGTTGATTAGCCTGTTGAAACGCCAAAGCTTTTTGAAACATACCAGGATCTTCAAATTGTTTATAGAAGTCTAGTCCTTCTAATTCATAAACAGGTTTTTGAACATAGCTGGAAGGGTCATTTTTGACTCGTTCCATGAATGCTTGCGGGTCATTAACCTGTGCCAATCTCCTTGGATCGTTCGGGGCTGTGGTAGATGAAAAGCTATCAATTCTTTGCTGGGCTCCAGGTGTTAGTTCGTCTGTTGGAGCAAGATCATTTAATCGATCATAGAAGGCATTTGTTTCTGCTTTTACCGCATCCTGCCGTCTATAACCTTCATCCAATTCTGCCTGCCTCTGCGCCCTTCCAGCTGATGCTATATTAGCCTGACTAGCCAGTCTTTTTTCCTCCATCTTCATTTGAGCTTCAGATGCTTGTTTGCGCTGGTACTCTTTTTGTAAAAATGGGTTTTTAGAAATAGCTTTGGCATCTTTTTCGCCAACCCCTTGATTCATCAGGTAACCAGTCATTTCTTCAGACCGAGCCTTTTTTTCCTGACCTTCGATGTATCCTTTTGCGATTGTTCCTAGTGCCTGTCCGAACGAAGCATTAGCGGCGGCATTAGCTCGCCCCGCTTCAAGAAATGGTGAAAAATCGACTCGCATGAGTCCCGCATTAACTGTGTCTCCTATTGCCATAATATTATCCTCCTCCTCCTAACCATCCGCCCAAGGCCATTCCTGCCCCGGTGAATAAACCACTCGCCATTCCGCTAGCCGCTTGTTCTCTAGCCGCATATGTGTTTGCTAGGTAATTCGCACGATTGGAATATTCCTGCATACCGATATTAACCCCAGCATCGGGGTTGATTCGTGTAACTTGCTCTTGTGGGATTCCAAACATTGCGGCTCGTTGGCCATAACCCTGTTGGATGGAGTTCTGTCCACCACCGGTAAGCATTCTAGGATTATATGAAGTTGCCTGGTTCAAATTAGATGCATACCCGCCAAGTGATTGTGCCTGGTTTCTGCTATTACCAATTATATCCCTTAGATAATCTTCTCGGCTCATTGCTTGGGCGGCAATGCCCACATTGTCAGTACCTCTGCCTCGTGAAGTAATAGATTCTAGCGCTGATTGATCTGCCCTTCTGCGCATCTCCGGTGATAAGTCAGTCATCTGTGACTCACGGAATGCATCATTCGCCATTTGATTTGCCTGCTCAACTCGGGCTTGCATGAGCGGGTCGGATGATCGAATAGCCTGAGTCATGTCTGACCCGAATCGATTCATTAGGGAGATATCAGACCCCGCTTGGCGCTCGGCCATTTGTGCGCCAAAATCCTGTGACCGCATTGCTTGGTCCTCAGCAAGCTGTGCCATTGGGTCGGCCGCTCTTTGAGCCAGGCTAAGTTGTAAATCCTGGTACTGTGGATCGTAGCGTTGACGATTTTGCAGTAGTTTATTCTGCAAGGCTGGATCGGACATTGCGTTTACATAATCCCGAGCCGATTGCCCTGCATCAAACTTGCCTAATGCTGGTGCATCTTTTCCACCGCCAAATAATTTCTGAAGAAAGAATGATGGAACTCCTGACGAGTTTACAGGTACACCTGCCCCGCCCTTGGATTTTAATAGCTTTGCCTCATCGTCATTAATGTAGGCTAGTTCTTCCCCTTCAGGGGCGGCCATATTAAGGACTGTGGCGGCTTGTTTAAGTGGATCTTCAGGGGCATACGAAACAACTCCTTCGGGGGTCATTTTCCCACTAGCACCCGAGCGCATTAGCATTTCCCTTTCGATTGGGTTTATGTAAGCAAGCGATTCTCCTGCCGGTCCTTTAGATTCAAGATATTTAACGACATCGTCCTGAGATACATTTTCATTAAAAGCACTAGGATTGGTGTCGGGAAAAAAGGTAGGGTTTTTCTCTTTTGCATAATTTGTGGGGTTTTTCATATATGCAGAATCACCTGGGTCTTTCATACGACTATAATCTATATTCCCTAAGAATGCGTGTTTTTGCATTTGCAGTCTTTTTTGTGCCTCTGTCGCAATTTCATCTTCAGATGGTCCCATGCCCACCAATCTTTTAAGTGCTTCTAATGATTCCATGTCGATTAGGTTTTAATGATGTAATTTAAAATGATGGTGGGCTGTACATTATTGTGTGAAGATATTGCATCTTGTGCGCCTCCCGTTACTCCGTTGGTTGTATTATCGCCCGTCCTAAGTCGATTACCTGATCCTACTGTGTCATTAGAAACAGATGTTATTGATTGAACATCATGGGTATGTGCCGGTAGTCCCGATTGTGCGTGAGTCAAGAGGTGGTCTTCTAGCCCACCGAATGCTCCTAAGTTATCTCCATTTATTCCACTTTTTGCCGTGGTTAAACGATTAGCAGATGTACCTCCCATATCGTCCTGACCCGCAATTACTCGGCCTCGTAGGTCGGGAATATTGAAAGTGGTTGATCCATCTCCTACGCCGTAGGTTGTTCCTAAAATTGTGAATAGTTCAGTATTTACTGAATCCACTTGTCGGTCTTGGGGGGAACCATCGCAAAGTAAATAACCTGTAGGTGCAGATGAACCAGCATAAGGTAAAATCGATCCTGTCGGCATAAGCACACTTACCGCCGCACTATCGAGCTTGGCCGCTGTTACTGAGTTGTCCTTGATGTGGTCTGTGCCGACTGCACGATTTGAATCTGTTGAAGCATCGCTTGCCAACTCGTTTGAGCCAATTCCATTGCCTGGCACTTTTAGTTTACCTGTGCCTGAGTCTTTAACTATAGTAGACTCATCTGCTGGATCGTCAAATGTTGCGAGATCCACAATGTCTTGCAGTTTTTGTGCGGTTACTTGATCGCCTGATGCGAAGGATTGTCCTCTTGATAATATAGCCATGATTTTACCTTATGAAATGGATGTGGTTGATCGGTCAGTTATTCGGGCATCTACTTTAACTGCTCGAATGTATGGGCGACCTAAGAATGGTTTGATGTCTGCCTGAACCCCAAAACCTCGCTTATTTACTCGAAGCCTTAGAGAGGCATCCTCCGAGTCGGCAAGTGTGCTTCCAAGCAAGGTTGAGGCGTTAATTGATGCGGTAGTGGAGTCAGGTTCCTCGGTTATAAATTCGATAGCACTATCGGTCTGAGAGTTATTAGATTTCATCTGAATCTCGGACCGGCTAAATACTTTTCGGTCCATACTATCAGCATCGAACTGGCGAGTGGTTAGCTGGCTTATTACAGGAATTGTCTCAGCAGATGCTTGCCCAGGTGTTACTGATACAACATCTCCACCCTCAACAGAATCGACTCGATGCACTCCACCCTCTTCGGTGGTTATGTACAGGGCATTCTGTGCGCCTTCCCGAGCTACGATTAATTCCCGAATGGCAAAGTCTATCGAGTTTACAGAGTCGATACTCTCAAACCCTCCATTAATAAAATTAAATATTATAATGGTATTCAACTTTCTACCATTGCCATTACCTGGAGCAGAATCCAAGGGCAAAGCGATCCAATATCTATTATTAAAATAAACTGCACAGGATAGGTGAGCATAGTCCTGATTTATACGATCTATGTAGGGCTGAATTGTTTCTGATATTGGTGTGCCTGTTCCTCGTAAATTATAAGCGTCTAGGAACTCGACCGAGTAAATGCCCTGGTCGGATAAGAATAGAATTTTGTTTGCTACCTGAACGATAGATTTGCGTGCAGATGCACCTATTTCATTGGTTACCACATTTGTGGATACATCAGATAAAGATCCACTCACCCCTGTTAGTAGATGAATCGATTTACGATTAAATGCGACTATGCTATCCTGAGTAAAAGGCTGAAGGCCCACCAGGTAATCGCTCTTGCCGGCAGATACTCGGAATTGATTTCCGATGATGTCGAATGTGTCTGAATCAAATATATCGGATGCCGCCAATTCGTCCCTAATTTCTCGGTCCACGGGGTTTGTGTCGGAGGTATACCAGTATGGAACCCATAGCCTACGCTGATGAAACTCCCCCCACGGGGCGGCGGGCATATGTACGAAACCTTTTCCGATAGCTAGTGCTTTACTAACTGTGAGCGATGCACCTGAAGACTCATTCTGAACTCCCAAATTAAAGGTGAACTTTAAAAAAGGGTTAGTAGCACTACCCGATGAATCAAAAACCGATGTGACTACTGCTTTTTGATTTTCAAATAACTCGTAGGGAGATGTTGCGTTTCGGATAGTTATCTCGTCACCTTTTTGCAGGTTGTGGCCTGCTCCGATGTTCATGGTGACTACTCCATTTAATGCAGTTGCTGATGTATCTGTAAAGTAAGCGGGAGTAGTGTATGCCCCTTTGCTCACTCGGGTAAAGTCTTCAAAGTATTCAACCTGTGCGCCACTTACATTAAAGGCGACAGTTTGAGAGTCTGCCATCTCTACTGTAAAAGATGTGGTGCTTGGGGCAGTCTTTATCTGATAGCAGTTATTTGGATTGTGGGTTGGCCAGCCTGTAAAGTTTGTAAGCGTGACGAAGTCACCGACTACTCGACCATGATCGGTCGATGTGTTTACAGTTATTACCTGACCACTTTGGGAGGCTGTACTGACAGATCGATAATTAAGTTTTGGGGAGGCTGAAAGAGTTGTCTTGCGGGAACGAAAGATAAACATCTTATCAAACCCTTGAGTCATTCCGACAGGGCCATCTACAGTCTCACCCCCACCCTCGTACCGGCACTTAAAAAGTGCAGAGTCTTTCAGACGAATAATGACTGCAAGATTATTGGTGGCCGAGAATATATAATCATCATTATTGGATGAAGCATCAGAATAAACTGCCGACCCAAAAACTGCATTTACTCCATCATCGTTCAGAGTAAATCCTTCAGTTGTGGCAATCGAATTTCCCATCGATGCTACTGAGGTTTGACCTACTGAATTATTGGCTAATGTAAACGCCTCGGCCTCACCGGTAGAGCCGTCTGAGTAGGTAATTGTTTTGGTCGTAAAGTTTATAGAAACCAAAGCAAATGTACCATTAGGATTTGTCGCATTGGTAAATCCAAGGTTTGCAGTAGTTATGTTTTCGCCTGGAATAAATGCAAGGCTTGGGATGTCATCCAATACAAGTGTTACGATGCCCGAATTATCTCTTTGTCCGGCTGTTAAAATGTAAGGAACACGAATCGCATCTGCACCCGATGTTATCGATCCAAAGAGAGTCGATAATCCTTTGCGGGGTTGCCATGTACCATCATCATTCATCCGTCCATTTTTGGATAGGGCTACCTCACCAGGCTTTAACTGGTTAGGCCGCAGACGGGCATTCATCCGCAAAAAGAAGGTATCCCCTTCAGAAACGAATGGATCATCTAGTTTTCCGTATGATCGATATCTGCTCATGGTGCGGTTGTTTTATACGGATGATTGGAAGGAAGGTCTGTTGTCAGTCCCCACTTGTGAGCAAGATAACCTTCGATCTTATCTGAGTTTGACTGCGTTGCATCTTCTACAAATATCGCTTCTCCCCAATCTGAGTCTGCGTTGTTCTGATAGTCGTTAAGCTTAACAGATGCTGTACCGAAAGTTGATAGTCCCGACTGTGCTACATTCGTGTTGTAAGGTGTGCCGTTTAAAGATGCGGTAGCTCTAGCGTTAGGTACATCAAGTTCGAGGGACAGTATAGCCCATTGGTTGACTAAGTTAGTTGAGTTACCTGTTAGGTGCGTACCTGGATTCATGTACCAATCACCTGAGAATACGCCGTTACCACTCAGGTTAAACATGATCATCTGCTTGGTAGGGTTAGACCTATGAACAGTCACCAAAGCGTCATGGCTATCAGACACAGTTACCTTAACCACGAAGTACCATTTGTGAACCGCCGTAGAGCTGAACGCTATATTACTAAACGAAGTTGCATCCGAGTTATTATCGAATCTTAAAATATTCTTATTATTCTGCGAAGTATTAACTGCGGTTAGTGTGCTTCCTCCATCCGCATTAAAGGTATAGTTGTTGCCCGATTTGTCCGCTATAGCTGTAACATTACCACTAGACGAAGTGAAGGTTGTTTGATCGTCCATATCGAGCCACAAACGGGTGGTAATAGATGAAGGAGTCCATGCGGCGTTTGTACTTCCGCTTATAGCAAGTTGCATTTTATCCGCAAACGCCTCTCCGATATCAAACATATCGTTTACACCATTGCCCGTGATATCAGAATTGCCATCGGCTGAAGCACCCACATGGTTTTGCGAAGCACTATGTCCGTAGGTTGCGGCATCTATAATTCCTATGTACGCATCTGCATTAGCTACAGGAGTAAGGTCTGTACCATATCCGATCTTCGTGATGACGACAGGAAACTGAGAGGTATTAGATACATTGTACGAGTTGCCAAGGACTGTTCGTACTGCGGAAATTAAAGTATTCAACCCACTAACTGATGAGCCACTCTCGCCTTGCCACCATATCATTCCCTTGAAGTTCCAAGAGTATCCAGCGTTTGTTAGTTTGGTAGTAGCGTCAGAAAGTGCGGAGAGTAATCCACGATAGCAGTCACCTTCTCGGTTACCTGTTGCGGTAGTATCCCAATCGGAAAATGATGTACCAGCGTTCAAGGTGGACGCACCTACTGCGTATTTAAGAATGCCAATTGGTTGAGTAGTCAGATTGATCGCATTGGCCCTACTTACGAATCCAAGCTCAGGGCCAAACTTCGTGGAGTTTACTAGATTGTTTCCATCACCTCTCGTACTACCCGCTACTAATGATGCTGCCCAAGCTGAGTAGTTCTGTGTTGTTTCTGCGTTACCTGTAGAGTCATGCCATGAAGTATAGAATAAGCCGTCTTGAGTTGACTGTCCTGATGTAAGATCGGAAACATCAGCCGCACCATGTGCATTTGATTGACCAGCTAATATAAATAAGTCGATGGTCTGATTAGTGATTACTGAATTATCAAATGTACGATACCATACGCCGTTGTAAAAGTAAGACATCGTAGGAGTTCCGCCAATCGTACCATCGGTAACTAAAGCATTGGTTCCAGCAGAAGCATTTAAGGGTAAGGTTGATTTAGCGTAGCTACTAATCTGTACTCCGTCTTGTCCATCTACTCCATCTACTCCAGCGGCTCCATCGTTTCCATCAGCACCATCAGTACCATTATTTCCCGCCACGCCTTGTGGCCCTTGAAACTGCGATAACGAGTTCCACGCGGTGACACCATCACCAACCTTCAGGATTTGATTAGTAGTATCAAACGCTGGTTCACCTTCGGAAAGAATCGGGTTGGTACTAGCAAAGTTACTAGCGGAATCCCGCCTTAGAAAAATCCGCCTAATACTCATACTGATGCACTCCCTCCATTGATAGGAATTGCCTCAACATGACTAAGTCCAGCCCTACCACCATCCACAATTCCGACTGCGGAATCTTCGAGGTTTTGAATCTTCGTATCCTTGACGATCTTATCGCCTTCTAAAGTTACCATGCGAGTTTCCTTTAAATCTAAAGATGTCTTAACATTGCCCAGCGAAACCCTCGTACCGTACTGCGAACGATCATCAGAAGAAATCGAGCCAAAGCCCGATAACTGCATCATCGTAAAAAGCCCAGTATTGGGATCTTTTAAGGCAACAGTCTTCACTTCTTTCGTAGTTCTTGTACAATCTTGATCGCCATGAATGCAATGGTCGCCAAGCCAGCAATAATGCCGACTAGTTCATTCATTGCACCGAGGCCAAATGTAGCACCCGTGCCTACCATTCCCGCTACGGAAATTCTATCCATTGCAAGCATCGAGTAGAATTATTATGGCAATCAAACCTACGAATATCGTTATCATTTTTCCTCTTTTGGAGAGCGTGTGAAACTTGTCCTTTAATAGATAGAAGTTTTTCATTTAATTGGAAATGGTGGTCGGGTTTGATTCTTAATCGCTTCGGTCTTACTGCACTTACGGGCAACAAAGATTGGGATCGCTAGGTAGCATCCAAGCCCAACTGCCGCCCAGCCTAACCACTTTTTAATATTTGATGTAAACTGATCGAAGCCCGATTGATGCTCTGCCATTCCTTGGGCGACCAATGCCGATACATCTCCGTGTGAGAGGGCTTCTATTTTCTCCTCAGCCTCGACTAAGGCATCGGCATTTTTCAATGCCTCGCCAGCCAAGGCTCCTGTACCCGCACCAAGTGCGGCTCCTCCAGGTCCACCCAAGCTACCTAGTCCACCGAATGCGATTGCGCCAAGAGTTGGATAGGTGGATCGAAATGAGCAACCAGCGAGCAGAAGAGTCGCAATGGAGATGACATAGAGCATCAGCTAGGATCGCTAGGAGTCCACTCGTCAGTCGCTAGGATCGCGAGTATCTCGGAGTGTGTGTACTCTTGTTTACCGCTTAGGAAGGATGGTTGTTCGCCTTCGTATTTAACGAATGTTTGTGTGCCGTCTACAGAGTATCTAAGTGTGTCGGCAGAGGTTTCAGCTACTTGACTAAAATCCACGGAGTCTACCTCATCCGTATTTATAATTACATATTTTCTGCTCATAATTATTAAGAAGGTACGTCAGTTGAAAAAGTAGGCCCGTTGGTAAGTGTACCGTCATTACCCCCACTTCCTTGGTCTGTGATTGTAGTACCTGTTCCGTTATCGTTATCTCCCATACGCCACCAGCCGATAGGTGAGTAAGAAGAGAGATTGTCGGGTACTCCACTACTGTAAATATTTGATACATCAGACGCTGACAACTCGGAGCTAAAGATAGAAAATTCATCAATCAGCCCGTCAAAGTAATAATTATTACCGTGGTAACCTCCAACTCGCAAAGGAGCTGCTACATAATTAGTAGGATCAGAGCCTGTTCCGATTGGCGTGGTGTTTCCATCCAAATAAATTTTAGATGTAGAACCATCGTTTGTGATTACCACGTGATACCAAGTACCTGCATCAAGTGTCGCTGTGGTTGATACTCTATATGAACCGAAAGCATAATATTTTACTAATGAATTAGCACCTTTTGTTTCAATCCATAGCGAAGGTTGACTGCCACCTACAATAGACCGCATATCAAAAATATTTACACCGAATCCAGTTGTATTATTACTGCTTCCGTTAAGCCAAAAAGATATTGAAAAACCTGAAGACCCAAATGCAAAATCACTCGTTGAGGATACATCCATACTATCATTGCCACCATCAAATTCTACGCTGTAGTCGTTTGTAAATACACTTCCTCCAAACTGAGCCAAGGTCGCATCAATCGCACCCGCAGTAGTCTCAGCCACATAAAATAATCCTGTGTCCGTGGCATGATATATTTCACCTTGGACACATTCCTTCTTGAACTTTGCTTTGTTCGCGTCAGTCCCTGTTTTAACAGAGATGGTGTAATCTTTACGACCTAACTTCATACACCCGTAGCGGTCGGTGTAAACTCAGCTAAAGTAGAATCGGAAGCACCAGCAGTAGTCTCAGCTAGGTAAAGTTTCTTAGTGTCAGTCGCAAAGTAATATTCCCCTTGCGTAGCTTCCTTCTTAAACTTCGTCTTATTAGCATCCGTCCCCGTCTTCACCGCAATGGAGAAGTCCTTCTTTTGCAACTTATTGAGTGCCATGACTTAGCTTGCGGTTCCAGCGTTGATGCAAGGACTTGCCGGGCGGAGGCGATAATCGCCATTTGCGGAGTCTACGAATTGCGGGTCAACCGCTAGGTTATTAGCATCGGAAGACAATGAAGTTCCGTCAGCTTGCAGAAAACTATTGAACGGCGATATTGTAATCGTTGAGTCTACCCCCATCGTTGTGTACGAGTTAGTAGTGTCTAGTATTATGCAATTTTGCAAAGTGCAATTAACCTTACGAAAAATAATAGTACGATAACCACCCACACCTCCAGGATTCGTTATTGTGCAGTTTGTAAATACGCAATCAGCGGCTACATTCGACCCATTGCGATGTTCAAAGAAATATTTATTTGAATTTTGCGTAAAGATACATCCTGTGAAATTAGCCCTTGGACAACCTGTTGATCCACTTTCTTGAAAAAAGTAAACTGCATCAAACAAGCAACCGTTAAATGTCTGCAATCTGGTTGCTTCTGAGGTTAACTGATAAAGATCAATGGGGTCTACAGTTGCACTCGCACTCACATCTATATTCTCGTAATTTAATGCAGATACCAACGATGTGTTTCCGAAGTCGCAACCAGTACAAGTAAACTTTGCCTTTAATCCGTCAGTAGTTTTGTAATTTATAACCTTTGATGTTTCTGCTGAACAAAAGTCTAAAGAACCGCCAACAGCATAAGTTGCAGAAGTATCAAAAAAGATAGTGTCACCTGAACTAATAGCACCTTCGGCGGTCGCAAGTGCGGAATTAGTAAATGCTTTCGCATTAATTGCTGAGTCTCCACTACCTGTGCCTTGGTCTGCGGTTGGATGAAAGTAATAATTAGCCATAATTTGTGTGTCTCTAAGTTAGAATGTAAGTTAAGCGATTGATCCGCCTGAGATTAAGATTGGTGCTGGATTTGCCCCTATGTCAGGGTTTTGAAAGCCTTGGCGAATTGGTAATCCGTTTGCTCCTTTACTGTCAGAGTCTCCGCTGATGACTGAGTAGTTTTCAGATGCACCAGCTAGAGTACCCGCTACCTCAATGTCAGGCTCGGTCGAATCCTCGACTACACTAAATCCAAACGAAGCCGCCTTTCTAGCAGAAGGAGTGTTTAGGTATATGTTAGCTGAGTCGCTCTTTACCAAAAAGTCCAAGTTGCCATCCGCGTCTGCGATGACCATGACCGACTTATTCGGATTGTCCGTGACCTTAAAACTCTGATTAGGAAATGCTCCGATGTGCGGGTTGTCCGTTCCACGAAGTGCGGTGGTGAGCGGGCCGTTCACATCGGGACTTGGCAAGTTCGTTAACTGCGAGCCATCAACTGCGGGCAATCCTGTAGCATCTAACTCAACAACATTGCCGTTGCTTGTCCCTACATTCTTTGCCGCCGCTGTTCCTAGGTCACCCGGTTGAGTAGCACTATCTGCTAATGTCCCTTGTGCCGCAGTTGCGTAGGCGGACGAATCAAATGCTTTTACCTGGGCTAGGTTAGTAACCTCACTATCCATCAACGCTCCAGCCGCAGTTACATTCGTTGCATTTACACTCTGTACGGGAGCCGCCAACATTAAGTTTGCGACTGTGACGCTCTTTGTAGTGGGCGTTCCACTTACATCGGTAATTGGGATAATATCCCCAACGGCTGGCGTTGTTCCGAGTGGGTCTAATGCTGAAATTTTCTTATTTGCCATAGTTATTTCCTCTATTCATCGAATGCTAAAAATTGCCCGGCTTCTACGAGCAGAAAGTCTTCCGCTTCGGTTTGGATTACGCCATCGGGGCCACCAGGTGTAGGTGGTCCTACCTGACTGTCTGCATCGGTATCACCGATGAATAAACCTAGTCCGAATAAAGGCATTAGGCTTTGTAAAGTATGGCCGCCCCGCTGGTAAGCGTGATGCTAGTGAAGGGAAAATAAATACAATCGTTTTTATTGAATGTAATATTATCTGCTATCAACCCCGCCGAGTTATCCATCTTGCTTGTAACTGCATTAATTACTGAATCCTCAGTAAATTGGATGGCCACAAAGTCTCCTACATTAGCCCCAGTTCCGTTTACATAAATAGAACCATTGGCTCCCATCGAGTTCTGTACATTTATACTGCTGATTCCCATGATATTATGATGTTGTTAAAATGTTTACTCCGAAGCTGTAGCTCGGATAAGTGTTGAAGGTTATTTTGTTCATCGCATTGAGTCGCTCGACTCGATCCAGTTCCAATGCCAAGGTTTCCTCGGCCATCTGTTCCTGTTGAACACTTTTTTCTAATTGCCCATCGGATTTATAAAAGTCTGCAACGCAGGCTAATAATAAATATCTCTCTAAAAATTGTGGAAGATCCGTTGTGCCTGTTCCATAATCGTTTTTTGGTACTTGGTTACCCACAACAAATACAGATGTCTGTGTAGAGTTGGCAGGCAGAATTAAATAACCATTGATTAATTGATATTCGAGTAGGATTGCGGTCCTGTCCGTAAGTGGGTTCTTCGTGTATACCTGGTAGACATCTAAGAGGTCGGATGCATTGTCGATCTGTACCGCTTTGTCGGCCACTATCGGGCTTGTGACTGCGGCCACAGTCTTCTCGACTATTGTCTGTACATCAGGCCATTTTGCCCGTGTCCATGCCCCTCTGATACGATCATTAAGGCTGTTCTTGAGCGATGTTTCTTCCTGAGACAATAAAGCATCAAGTCCAATCGCTGATTGGAATCTACTCTTGAAGTCGCTGTAGGAAATAGTCCTCAATGTTTTACCTTAACTTCGGGGTTTGATTTCTCGAAGTCTTTGACGAATCCTTTATCGCCCCAGCATCCTGGTCGCTCCTGTTGGTGTCTTAAATAAGTCGCAGTATCTGTCACTCGCTGAAGGCGGAAGTTTCCTTTGCCCCCCTCGAGGGATTTAGCGGCTCGGCGAGCTTGCTCCTGTCTTTGAGCATAGCCACTTTTTTCCCGAACTACTGCCTGCTCGTTTGCTTTTCTCATGTAGTAAGCGATTTCCTCCTGTGAGTTTCCACTCCGCTTACCTCCTTTTACGATAATATTAAGACTCATATTTTAAAAAGAAAAAGGGAGCCAGCCTACCCCTAAGCTGGCTCCCCATTTTATGAACACATGAAACAAACAATTACTACTAATTGATTGAAGATTTATTAAACAATAGAACCAAGTGCGCGAGGGTTTGCTACTCTTAGAGTAAGCATTGCCTCGGAGATTGCTCTACGGCCAGCACCATTGTCGGGAAGGTCGTTTACAGTAATTCCTTCAAGGAATTTAAGGGAAACATTGTCATCATCCGAAATCAAGTATGCACGATTTGAATTGATGACTCCTTCAGCGGTGTCTGTACCTGCGGTAAGTTTACCACCTGAAACATAAGCACCATTACCAGCGACTCCACTAAGTTGGAAAGTATCAGCAGTTTTACCAGCTACTGTGTGAGTTCCGTTTGCGGCAGTATTACCAAGAACTCCGCTAATTGTGACCTTATCACCATTAGAGAATCCATGACCAGCAGAGGTTACTACGATTGGGGTGGCGTTAGTTGCACCTGTGATAGCTTTGGAAATTCCACGACCGCCGTGAAGCATTGGAATGATATCGATTGAACCAAAATCAGATATGAAACTAAGTACAGAACGAACCAAGGTTTTTCCGCTCACATCTTGAGTGAAGGAATAAACTGGGTTAGTCGCAATAGCGGCACGGGTGTAATCGGTGATTGCGTTCATTACCGCAGGACCAGCGAAAAGTTTGTACTCTCCTTTAGCTCCACTTGCTTCGTAAACAGATTGAAGAAGTCCACGAAGACCTGATTCTGTCAAGTTTGCGAAGTCTACCCGAGATCCACTTACTGCACGAAATCCTTGTTTTAAGGAAGTATCGAAAGTGTTTCCAGTTGCTTCAGGATCACTCCATTTGCCCAGGCCACATAATAAACTTCCGGCAGAACTAGAACCAGCGGCTTGGTCAGTTGACGAACCAATAGCAGTCTCGATTGAGCGCTTGAGTTGGATAAGGGATTTTGCCTTTGAAGCGTTGTACAATCCGTTCTGACCATTAGGTGCTACATCTACCATCTCAGCTTGGCGAGATACAGAAAAGCGGTCCTGTAGGGTTTGGATTCTGTTACCCAAACGAGCGCGAGAATTTACCAAGTCGCTCATATCACTAAGTGAATAGTCAACTCCGTCAACTTGTCCTGAAATGGATGGGTCGGCGAGGCTATCTACTAACCATTCGTTGAGAGTCGCTTTAGGAGCGGCGGATTGAGGGAGGAAACTGAACAGAGGTGTCTCTGTAGGTTCCACAGTTTTTAGAAGTGATTCTAAGTTTTCTCTAGCGCCTTGAACGCTAGTTACATTATAGGAAGTTGCTAATGCCATTTTAAATAAGATTTTGAATTTTAATAATAAAGTTTAGTCGCTAAGAAACGCGGCTAGATCGGTTACCGAGAGATTGCCTTGGCGCTTGATTTGATCTTTCTGTTTCTGTTTCCGAGTATTGGCATTTTCCACCGGTGGTGAGGCGTTGCCTCCATCTGTAGGTGGTGGACTCTTGGGCTTGATCGCTTTCTTTTTAGGTGCGGTCTTTGCCTTTTGGTCAGACTTGATTGCTTCAATCCCTCGAACGAGGGTTGCGGCTATAAAGTCACCATTGGGAAGATTTTCCAGGACATGGCCGTATTGGCTTTTGAGTCCTCCGAATAATTCTTTCCGAGCTTCTGCTGATTCATCGTCCTGGTTTAACCAGGGATGTGTGGCTATGGTATCCTGTTGCCATTGAGATTTTTCCTGTAAGTAGTTCTGCCTAGCTGGAATCTTTTCGGTAAGGTACTCGTCTGCTTGGGTAAGGATATTACGGATGTCATCATCTGAATATTCTTTTCCATCAACTTCGACATAGTCTTTCCCGATATTCTGTAGGGCGAACTTCTTGGCGGCTTGGGCTTCCTTTTGTAACTTTTTTAAGTCTTCAAAGTTCTGAACATTTTCAAGTTCAGGTTGGCCGGTTGCCTGCTCAGTAGGTTGGCTATTGGATTTGAGTGATTCGATCTCGGCTTTAAGTGCATCTGCGTTTTCTTCAGCAGACTTAGCTCGGGCAGTTAGTTTATTAACTTGCTTGAGCAGTTTACCTACAGCTTTTGGTGGTTCCTCTTCAGACTCCTCCTCGACCTCTTCATCCTCTTGCTCGGTTTCTTCTTCGGTATCTTCTTCCTCTTCGGAAATAGACTGTGAAAGAACATCTTCTTCCGATGCTTCTGCTTGCTTGGAACTCTCGGGAGTTTCCACGCTTGCCTCATCGTCAGATGCCTTCTGGTCACTTTCAACTTGATCGACAAAGGATGCCGCCAAATCTTCCATGCTCATTGGGCCTTGCGCTTGATTGTCTTCTGCTCCCGTGGATTCAGCCGGAGCCTCGCTAATAACTGTGTCTGCCATAATTTCTCTGCGTTTGAAGAGTTCGCACTCTCTTGTATTGATCTGCGCAGTAAATACACTCCGCCAATGACAATTATATCAGATAAAAATTAGGATTATTCAGGAAATTTTAAATGCGTTCCAGTTGTCCTGAAACCCTTCATACTTGGCTTTTGATTTAGTATTGTGAGGATACAAACTTATGCGGATTGCGTTATCCAAATCCATGCATGGTATGATGTACCATTTATTTAAAGGTTCGACATAGGCCGCTAGGGTATCGACCTTAGTGCAGTCTATGGTTTCTTTTACCTTCTTGCCTGTTGCCGATGTAATCATGTAACGACCGAGTCCTTTACCCCTTGTGTCATGCAATAAAGTAGATGTGCCTTTTATCTGTACTCGAAAGGTACGACCTGCCGAGTTCATAACAATACAATCCTGTGGCAAATAGTCACCAAGGGGAGTAAAAACTTCTAAGCCATTCTTTAGAGCATCTAAAAAAAACTGCTGTTCGTAAAGGCTACCCGCCCTCTTCATCTTCGATCTCAAAAATGAAGATATCATCGTCAAGCCATTCGTTAAGATCATCCATCGCAATCTTTGCCATTTCCAAATCATCGATGTCCGATTCTTCGATCCATCGATTCAATAATGCACGATGCTCGTTTTTAAACTGCTGATGCGGGGTCTCGGTCATCCTCATTTTCGATACAACTTATTAGCCTACTTAGCCCAGCGATCTCACCCGACAGACGGGCAAGCTTTTGTGGGTTGTCCACATGATTATAATCCTGAAAGTCTACCAAACAGGAGTCCCTCTGCTCCTTGATGAATTTCTTGACGAATTTCCATTCTGTTTGGTCGTTAAGACCAGCAATAGCATCAGATAAATTCATGCTTTTTTCTTCTTCTTGGTTTGTGAGGCTTTGATGGCTTTTGCCGTTGGGTAGTTTTTACTACCAGGCTTATTCATCCGCTCACCCGAGCCTGACTTAATGCGTTTCTTCTTAGCGGCGATATTTGCCCATAGTCCTGGTTTCTTTTTATTCATTACATTGAACTGGCTGGAACATTTCCAGGTGCGGTCCCTAGTTGACCAATTAGCGCGTTTCTTTGTTGGGCTTGCTGTTGCTCAAGCTGACCAGCATATGTCTGTAGTCGCTTCGCAAAATTCTCGTCCTCCTGCATCCTTTTTTGGATGTCTGTGGCTGGAATTTCGTCCGTTCCTGCCAAATATTGTTGCAAGAATTGTAAACGAAGTTGAGAATTTGCTCCCTGTGGTGCATTGACCACCTGACCACTAAAGATTTTAGCGAGATCCGCAGATGTTTCCTTAATCTCTTTATCAGTTGCCTCTTCAGCAGGTGCAATTAATTGACCAGCAAGGTTTGGATCGATTGCTTCGATTACTTTGCGAAGATATACATCGTAACGAGCTTGGCCTTGGCGGTCATACTGAGACATTAGCTTACCTACTGTGTCCAACTTCTGAAGAACCTTCTCCTCATCCTGATTCATCGAGTTCCATGAAATATTGAAGTCATACAACTCCGCAGTTTCATCCAAGATTAGCTGTGCGCCTTGCTCGTTATTGGTAACCCGAAACCAAACCATTGGCCCCGAATAAGTACGATCCAAGCACCATACACGCTTTAAAACTTCCTTCCATCCACTCAGCCAACAATTAACCAAGTGCTGTTTTAACGCATTTGCTTCCACCGCATCTTCAGGACCAGTCGCCCGACCGGTTATGCGATTACAAAGTTGACGAATTTCCATCTCCACCTGTGTCGATGCTGGTGAATACCTTGGCGTATCCATCCATCCGACTTCATCCCTACGGCGGACAGGAATCTGTGCGCCTGGACCGATCCGTTCGGGCCTGCGGCCTAAGCTGTAAAGAAATGGAGGCATTGTAGTCATCGATGTTGCGTCTCGCCGCGAGTCCATTTCTGTTTTTACGGCCACCTGGTAGCTCTTCAACAATTCAGGGTATCCCCGAGAATCCAATAACCGATGATTCAAATGCTCTCGCGTGATACATACGAATGGATACCGACCCTCGTCATATCCAACAGGTTCATGGAAACCTGCTTCTTCCATTTCGTCCGTCCAACAGGTCTTAATAACGATTGGGCAGTCGTCCTCGTCCAATTCCTTACGATATGTGGTAACTACTCGGATTAATCCCTCATAACTCTGAGTCGAATAATCATTTCCATAGTTAAAATTACTGTAAGATTCCTCCTCAAAGAAGTCTTTTGCCTTTTCGATAGCTCCATCTATCCATTTGGCATCCCAGCCCTCATTTACCTTCTGCTTTAACGCTTCAGGAGTATAATAATGGATACAATGGATAGAACGGGCGGACTCTAGATCGATGGTGTTACTATCCACGATTAATTCACGCCCAAGCTCATACGCTTTTACTGCCGGACGATTTACCACCATCTTTTCAGTAGGTATTTCTGTCTCACCAGTCTTACGAAGTTCGTTAAGCATCTTCTTGACCCGTCTCTTCTTCAACTTTGGAAACATCGGATAGAACATTTCCTCGACTCCCTCCTTCATCTCAGGGTCCTGAATAGCCATTGCTAATTCGGGCGATTGTTGGGCAATTTCTTCCAAACTTAATGGTTCAAACTTGCGAGTCTTCTCCTGTTTCCAATAAGTGCCAAAGAAAGTCAGTCCGTTTTGAAGTAAATAATTAGCACCGATGGCTGATTCTCTCATCAGTTCATCCATCGTCCCCATTCGCCACTTCAAAAATTCACTTACCAACTTGGCCGATGCTATGTCACCGCTCTCCACAGGCGCGGCTACCAGGTTAGCCTGTGTGAGGGCCTGCGTGAGAGTCGCCACATCCCCATCGATCAATGGGTTTATAACATTGGGGTCAAGGTCACTACTGCCTTCAAACGGAAAGGCTTCAGGTCCGCTCTTCTTGCCGTCACCTGTTTTGCCTGCCCACTCATTAAATCGAACCTCCCGAGCATCCTCGGCTTTATCCATCCATGATGATAAATTTGCTTTTGCCCGTTCAAACTCATGCTTTAATTCATCAACATCGGGCTTTTCTTCGTATAATTGTACTTCGTTTTCCATTTTTCTAAACTTACTAGTTTAACATTTTATTTCTTAATTTATCCAAGGCCTGTTGCTCGATTCGTTGGAGCGATGTGAACCCAATCCCCACAAATTCCGAAATCTCCTGTAGAGTTAATGGTTCAGGTTCCTCACCGCTGGCTAAAGATTCAATCCCATGCTCGATGACCATTTCACGAAGCATCATATCGATCCTCCGATCCTTATCTTCCGATGTCTCACACCAATCTGTACAACTCGTCATTGCCTTCCACCTTCTTGACTAAAACCATGCTGTTAGGACGGTGATTATCCTGTGGCCTCTTCACGCAAACCCCTACACCTTCACGATCCTTAAAGAATATACGCATTAAACGAGGATTGGGGACTGGTCCAAGCACCCTAGCCTCTTCGTATTTAGGTAATTCAGGCACAACTTCCTCCTCCTTGGGCTGTGGGGGAGGCTCAGGGGGCTTTGCATCCTCCTTGTATACCTTTTGTACTGTTGCCCGACTGAAGCCCGCAAGCTTCGCTACTTCAGGCCATGTATTCCCAGCCTCCCGAAGCCTAATGATTTCCTTACGATGCCGAGGCATCACCTTTTTAGATTTCATAATTTAATAACTCCCCCCGCCTGAAGGTAAAAAACTCTCCTCATCATGGTACTCGAAATTACCGATGGAAAAATACCGGATATTATCTACAAAATCTTTACTCGGACATTTTAGCCCAGCACTTGGCTGGTAAGCCTGCATACAGCTAATCAAATTCTGACATTCATCCGAGAACATCAATCTTGGCTTGTTATCCAAATCCATTGGCTTGTCCCGATCCCATGCCAGTAGATTGTTGATTGCCTGCAAGCCCGTCTCGATATCAAGAGCCTC
>Ga0102825_1000027_pt1 | contig 29296 bp, 24 predicted proteins | sample ColrivemetaGS579_FD_78461 | JGI IMG/M metagenome (GOLD analysis project Ga0102825, IMG submission 78461) | Estuarine microbial communities from the Columbia River estuary - High salinity metaG S.579 | ecosystem: Environmental > Aquatic > Marine > Intertidal zone > Estuary | place: USA: Columbia...
CTAGAAGCTGTTGAAGATGGCTATGGTGAAACAAGAATCTCAAGAGAAAAAGCCAGAAAAATATCTACATGGAAAATGCTTGAAGAAGCACTTGAAACTGGAGAATTTGTTACTGGTAAAATCCATAATAGAGTTAAAGGCGGCTTCGCAGTTGAAGTTGAAGTAGTAAAAGCTTTCTTACCTGGATCACTTGTTGATGTTAGACCTGTAAAAGAGGCACCAGATATCGAAAATACAATACAAGAGTTTAAAGTAATCAAACTTGATTACAAAAGAAATAATGTTGTGCTTTCTAGAAAGGCTGTTCTTGAAAAGAATAACTCAGCGGTAAAAGTTGAGCTTCTTAAAAACCTTGAAGAAGGCCAAATAGTTAAAGGTATTGTAAAAAATATTACTGACTACGGGGCTTTTGTTGATCTTGGTGGATTAGATGGTCTGCTTCACATAACAGATATTTCTTGGTCAAGAGTTACCAATCCTGCAGAAATGTTATCACTAGGTGATGAGATTGATGTAAAGGTTTTAAGCTTTGATAAAGAAAAATTAAGAGTATCACTTGGACTCAAACAGATTCAAAACGATCCTTGGGAAAATGTTCAAAGCAACTATGCTGTTGGCGGTGTTTATGAGGCATTAGTTTCCAATATTACTGACTATGGTTGTTTTGCTCAGCTTGAAGAAGGAATCGAAGGTTTAATACACTTATCTGAATTAGATTGGACAAGTAAAAATATCCATCCTTCTAAAGTTGTTGAGATGGAGCAGAAGATCAAGGTAATGATTCTAGAAATAGATCATGAGAAAAGAAGAATTTCTCTAGGCTTAAAGCAAACCAAAGCAAACCCATGGACTGAGTTCTCTAACAAATATGCTTTAGGTGATAAGGTTGAAGGTCAAATTAAATCTATTACTGATTTTGGTATATTTGTTGGTCTTGAGGGTGATATTGACGGATTAATACATTTATCTGATATTTCAGATGCTGAAGATCCTAAAGATGCTCTAAATGAATTCAAGAAAGGCGACAAGCTTAATTGTTTAGTATTTGCTGTAGATGCAGATCGTGAAAGAATTTCACTAAGATTAAGTGAGTAGCAATGGTACCAAAACTTACAATCGATCAGATATTGAACTAGAACTATTGAGACAGTTTCCAGACTTAACAAAAAAACAAATTAGATTAACTATAGACTCTATCATAGAGTCTATAGTTGATTCTGTAGCATTTGATGAAAAAATTGAATTAAGGGGGTTTGGTACTTTTTCAAAAAAATATATAAGACCTAGAAAATTTATTAATCCCAAAACTAAAGAGGTTTCCTATCTGGGCGAAACAGCTACCATGCATTTTAAGCCATCTAAATCATTGATTCAAGACTAAGATATAGTTAAGATTCAAACTATGAAACATTCGGTAATTGTTGCTCTTGATGAGCATAATCAAGAAAATTTTGATGATGTGCTTAGCCAGCTTGATCCAGGTTTATGTATGGTTAAAATTGGAAGTGTCTCCTTTAATTCTTTGGGAAGGGAGTGTGTCTTAAAAGCAGCAAATAAAGGCTTTGATATATTCTTAGACCTCAAACTTCATGACATTCCAAATACAGTTAAAAAGTCTATAGAGGGATTAGTTAATCTACCAATCACAATGATGACAGTTCATGCGTCAGGCGGGCAAAAAATGCTTGAAGAATCTGTATCTGCAACCACAAACACAGATATAAAAATATTTGGCGTAACTGCCTTAACAAGCCTTAGCGATAACGATACAAATTTTATATACAAACGTGAAGTCAAAGAGCAAGTCCTTGCAATGATTGAACTTGCAAAAAAAAGCAGTATTCATGGCATTGTTTGTTCTCCACAAGAATTAAGTTTAGTTAAAAATAATTCAAACTTACTAACTATCACCCCAGGAATTAGGCCTAAAAGCCTTGGTGACGATCAAACAAGAGTGATGACACCAAAAGAAGCTATCGATAATGGTTCTGATTTCTTAGTTATAGGCAGGCCAATAACTGCATCGAACAACATTAAAAATTCACTAAAAGAAATATATGACTCACTCCAGTAATAATTATCCGTATATATACAAGGATGAATGCATTTCATATAAATCGCTTTTCCCATCCTTTAGCAAAAAGGACTTCGATAAGCTGGACGAAATTTATAATCAACTAGATATTGATGGCGAGATTAAAAAATTATTTTCTGATTACAAAATCAATACAACTGAAGATCAAGCAGCACTTCATCATGTATATAGAAGTGCTTATGGTCAAAAAATTAGCAATGTTCATGAAAACTTCTATGAAGTTGCAAAGAGTTCCATTTCTGAGTGTATTAAATTAAAAGAAAAACTCATTCAGAAAGGCATAAAAAATATTGTTACTATTGGTATTGGCGGTTCGTTCGAGGGGCCTAAACTCCTCTTAGAAACACTTACCAAAAAACATGACAGATCATTCAATCATATTTTTTTAACAGGGCCTGACACACAAGAGTTTACAGATATGATCGTGCCTTTAAACAAAAATGAAACATTTTTTATAGTTTCTTCAAAATCTTTCTCAACTGACGAAACAATGCAAAGCCTTGGGCTTGCAAGAGCATGGGTAGGAGATGACTTAGAGTTTAAAGATCATTTTATGTGCGTAACTTCGCAAATTGAGAAAGCTAAAAACTTTGATTTTGATGAAACTTCAGCAATTCAATTTCCTAATGAGATTGGGGGAAGGTATTCCATGTGGTCACCCATCTCGCTTGCAGCAATCCTAGAGCTTGAAGAACAATTTATAGATTTTTTAAAAGGTGGTTCATTAGCAGATGAAAAACTTAATTCAAATACTGATTATAAGCAGCTTATTAAAACTATTATTTTTAGCGATCTATGGCACAACAATTTTGATAACAAGCACACAAGAGTTCTTCTAACCTATAGCTGGAAGTTAAGACATTTTACTGATTATGTTCAACAACTTGAAATGGAGTCTATTGGAAAGGGCGCGTATAAAAATTCTCATTTTAATAAAACAGGACAGGTTATTTTTGGAGGGTTTGGGTCCACAGCTCAACATTCGTATTTTCAATTACTGCACCAAGGAACTTCTTCTTTTTGTACAGATATAATTTGCATAGACAAAGACAAAAAAGAGAATGAATTACTTTTTGCTCAATCTCAGGCTCAGGCAGGCCTTCTAGCTTTTGGTGCAGATGATAATCTTCAAGATCATGAAAAAGTAAATGGACAATCTCCAGTCAATTTAATATCACTAAAGGAACTTAACCCATTCAATCTAGGATACTTAATAGCATCATGGGAGCATAGAGTTTTCTTAACTTCGCGCATGTTACAAATCAACCCCTTTGATCAATACGGAGTCAGTGCTGGAAAGTTATTTGCAAGAAAATACTTAGATTCTAATGGCGGTTGATCTTAAAAAAATTCCTACAACCCCTGGAATTTATAAATTCTTTCATAAATCTGAAATAATATATATTGGCAAAGCTATCAACTTAAAAAAAAGAGTTTCAAGTTATTTTGGTAACTCTAAAAAGGATAGAAAAACAGGCCAAATAAAAAAACTAACAGATCAAATAGAGACCTTTTCAACTAAAAATGAGGTTGAGGCTTTACTTTTAGAGCAGTTGCTGATTAGAGAAAATAAACCAAAATTTAATATTTTATTAAGAGATGATAAAACTTATCCATACATTTTCTTTTCAGACAGCCATAACTACCCATCGATTGGCTTGAAAAGAACAAAAAAAGCAGTGGATGAAAAGTATTTTGGCCCTTTTGTAAGTTCATATGCAGTTAAAAAATCAATTAAAGAAATACAAAAAATTTTCAATATAAGAAATTGTAGTGATAATACTTTTTCTTCAAGAACAAGGCCATGTATTGAGTATCAAATGAAAAGGTGTAGCGCACCATGTGTTGGTTACATCACTAAAAATCAATATGCTGAAGATCTAATCGAGGCCAAGAATTACCTAACCTCATCTGACTCACAAACAATTAAGAGGTTAGAGAGAGAAATAGAATTATTTTCTAACAGGCTTGAATTTGAAAAAGCTGCAACTGCAAGAGATAAACTAAAGAGAATAAATATTATCCAAGAAGAGCAATCTGTAACAACAAAAGCAAAGGATATAGATATATTTTCAGTTGCAGAAGATAGTGGATATCTTGGCATATGCACAGTAGTTGTAAGAAAAGGAAAGATAAGAGGGACCAAAACCCAGCTAGTAAAAAAAGGATACTACGAATCTTTAAACGAAGTTTACGAAAGTGCTTTGATAAATTTTTATAATATTAATCCTGATATACCTAAGAAAATTCTTACTACTGATATTGTTTCTTCAAGCACTATTATTGGTGAAGCTATTTTTAAGAAAGCTAAGACAGTTACTAAGATCATAAGTACTCCGAGTAAAGATATAAAACCCATTTTTAATTTATGTAAATCAAATGCAAAGCAAGTCATCGCTAATCATTTAAGCAAGGAAGAAAAATATACCTATGCCTTAAGCGAGCTGAAAAGCAGTCTAGGTATGAAAGATTTAAATAAAATAGAAGCTTATGATATAAGTCATTTATACCAAGATCATGCAGTTGCATCTTGTATTGTATATTCCAAAAAAGGAGCAAACAAAGATAAATATAGACTATTCAATATTCCTAAAGATTTAGCAGGCAATGATATTGGATCGCTGGAGCACGCCCTCTCAAGAAGACTAAAGTATTATGAGGATAAAAAAATAAAACCTGATTTGCTATTAATTGATGGAGGTAAAACTCAGTTAAAATTTGTTGAATCTATAATTAATAACTCCATGCATTCAGATATAAAAGTCATTTCAATTGTTAAGGGTGCTAATAGAGTTAGGGCTACTGAAACCATTCTCTCTTGTGAGGGAGTTATAGAGATGGATAAGTATTCAAAAGGATATCTAGTTCTTCAAGAGATAAGAGATGAATCACATAGGTTTGCAATAACAGCACAAAGAAAAAAGAAAAAACTTAGTGTTAAAAAATCATATCTTGACGAGATTAATGGCATTGGCCCGGTAACAAAATCTAACCTGCTTAAAAAATTTAAAAATGTTAAAAATATTAAAAATGCTGGATCAGATGAATTAATGACTATTAGCGGCATTAATGAGAAAATAGCTCATAATATAATTTCCTATAAAACTTAATGGCTATATTTATAAATTTACTCACAATATCTAGAATGGCTCTTGGAGCATTTATATTTATTCTCTTAACTCGAACAGAAATGTATTGGATTGCATTTGTATTATTTTTTGTGGCAAGCATTACAGATTATTTTGATGGCTACTTGGCAAGAAAATATAACTCTGTCTCTCAGATTGGAGAAATTCTTGATCCAATTGCTGATAAAATACTCATTGTATTTTTATTATTTGCAATATCTATAAATCTTACAAGTTACTACATTGGGTTTGCTTCAGCTTTAATTATCTCACGTGAAATTTGGGTTGGTGCTCTTAGAGACTTTAATGCAAGACAAAATAAATTAGATGCTACTAAGGTTACAATGCTAGCAAAAATAAAAACAACTATTCAATTATTTACGATATGCATATATTTATTTGGATTAGGCTTAAATAATATGTTTATATTATTTATAGCTGACATGTTGTTATTTTTATCACTTATAATCACCATATACACAGGTTTTTTATATACCTTAAATACCTTTAAAAAATAACTTTTTTAAATTTAATTAGTTGTATACAATACCTAAGCTTAATTAGGCTGGATGGCAGAGTGGTTATGCAGCGGCCTGCAAAGCCGTTTACGCCGGTTCGATTCCGGCTTCAGCCTCCATTATAAGCTTATCCTATAATGTCATAATAAACATAAATAATTAATAAATTGTATTATTTTTAATTATATGTAAAAATTCGAATATTATGACAAAATATAATGAAAATATGCTATCTAATCTAATTTTAAAAATACATAACTCTTCTGAGTTATGGGACATATCATCATTCTACGAGTTTTGCTTATCAAATAATTATAATAAGAGCAAAAGAACTTTTGAAAGAGAATTATTGGAGTTGGATTTTTATTCAAAAGTTACTTTTAGCGAAGAAGATAATTCTTTAAAAAAAATAGTACACAAAGCACGAGTTGATATGTTTAGTAAAAAAAGGTATCTCTCATTAAATTCTTCTATCTCTTCTTTTAATAAATTTTGTTTCATTTTTTACGAAGATAGTAGAGGCAAAAAATATTGGCATAGCATTACGACAATATCTCAAGATACTTTAATGGCCTCCTTTAAAGTACTTTTAAAAAAAGTTAATAAAAATTGTATTATTTGGCCATCTGCTGATCTCATCAATACTTTTAATATTATTGTTAACGAACAAAAATCAGAGGAACTTAAGCTAACTAATGATTTAAAACTAATTTTACCAGTAAGCTCCTTCAAACATCTTTTATCAAAAGCGAACTTGATACAAATAAATAATTATTCTCCCTCTGAAAAAGAGCTTCAGAGCAAAAGCCTAACTCACTTAGAGAAGATTGAAGCAGAGGCTATGCATATCATTCGAGAGACTGCTGCTGAAGCAGAAAACCCTGTAATGCTATATTCTGTTGGCAAAGATAGCGCGGTAATGCTTCATCTAGCCAAAAAAGCTTTTTATCCAGCACCTCCTCCATTTCCATTAATGCACGTAGATACAGGTTGGAAGTTTAATGAAATGTATCAGTTTAGAGATTTAATGGCAAAAGATGCAGGCATGGAGCTAATTGTTCATAAGAATCAAGAGGGAGTTGATCAAAATATCAATCCCTTTGATCATGGTAGTGAAATTCATACCGATATTATGAAGACACAGTCTTTAAAGCAGGCTTTAGATATACATAAATTTGACTTTGCATTTGGTGGTGCAAGAAGGGATGAAGAAAAGAGTAGAGCCAAAGAAAGAATACTTTCATTTAGATCAGAGGCTCATGTATGGGATCCTAAGAATCAAAGACCAGAATTGTGGGATCTATATAATTTCAATAAGAAAAAAACTGAAAGTGCTAGAGTTTTTCCAATATCTAATTGGACAGAGTTAGATATTTGGCAATATATATACAAGGAATCTATTCCAATAGTTCCTCTATATTATTCTGCTGAAAGGCCTTTTGTATCTAGAGATGGTACTTTAATAATGATAGATGATGATAGATTTCAATTGCTTGAAGGTGAAAAAATAAAATTTATAAGAGCTCGTTTTAGAACTCTAGGCTGTTATCCACTCACTGGAGCTGTGGAGTCTAGTGCTACATCAATGAGCGATGTGCTGCTTGAATTAATTCAGTCAAATACGACTGAAAGAGATGGTAGGTTAATCGACTCTGACTCTGAAGGTTCAATGGAGAAAAAGAAAAAAGAGGGGTATTTTTAAATGAGTATAGTTAATAAAGAAATAGTTAACTCAAAGAAGCAAGTTGATGAGTTTATCGATGCCCAAGAAAATTTATCTTTGTTAAGATTTATCACTTGTGGAAGCGTGGATGATGGGAAGAGCACCTTAATTGGTAGAGTTTTATTTGAATCACAAACTCTTTTTGATGATCAGATAGAAATGCTTAAAAGTGATTCAGAAAAACATGGAACTCAAGGTTCTCAAATGGACTATGCCTTACTGGTTGATGGACTTTCTGCAGAAAGGGAACAAGGAATAACGATTGATGTAGCATATAGATTTTTTTCGACTAGCAAAAGAAAATTTATTGTTGCTGATACACCAGGACACGAACAATATACTAGAAATATGGTTACAGGAGCTTCAACTGCAGATGTAGCTGTAATTTTAATTGATGCTAGAAAAGGAGTGCTTGAGCAAACTAAAAGACACTCCTTCCTAACATCACTTGTGGGTATAAAGAAAGTGATCTTGGCGGTAAATAAAATGGATCTTATAGGTTACGATAAGAGCAAGTATGATTTAATAATAAAAGCTTACAAAGCTTTTGCTAAAAAGTTAAACTTTGAAAAAATTTATGATATCCCAGTATCTGCACTTAATGGTGATAATGTTCTTAAAACAACAAAAAATTTAAGTTGGTTCAATGGTCCTTCCTTAATATCACTCTTAGAATCAATCACAGTTGATAACTTTGATAATAATTTTATTATGCCCATCCAAAACGTAATCAGGCCTAATTTAGACTATAGAGCTTTTTCTGGAAGAGTTTCTTCAGGCTCAATAGAAATTGGTGATAAAATTAGATCTCTGCCATCCGGAAAAGTCGCGCACATAAAATCAATCAATATTGGAGATAAAATTGTAAAAAAGGCTCTCTCCAGCCAATCCATTTCAGTTACATTAGATAGCGAGATAGATATTTCAAGAGGAGATGTTCTATGCAAAAATAACTCACCCATAGAAGTCTCAAATATATTTGATGTTAATTTAGCTTGGCTTTCAGAAATTGATACACATAAAGGAAGAAATTATATTGCTAAAATTGGAACACAAAAAATTTCATGTCAAATAACTGATATTAAATATAAATTTGATATAAATACACTAGATCATATTCCATCAAAGACTTTAAAGTTAAATGATATATGTAACGCTACATTAACCTTTAATAAGGAAGCACCATTCACAAGTTTTTATGAAGACTCATCGGTTGGTAAATTAATATTAATAGATCCTATCTCAAATCAAACTGTTGGCGCCGCTATGATAAATCATAGCATGAGAAGAGCATCTAACATTCATAAGCATGATTTAACAATCACAAGAAAACTTAGGGAAGCAATGAATGGAAACAGATCCAGACTATTGTGGTTTACCGGCATTAGTGGTTCAGGTAAATCTACTATTGCTAATGAACTCGAGAAAGAGCTATTTTCAAAAGGCATTAGAACTTTTATCCTTGATGGTGATAATATTCGACACGGATTAAATAATGATTTAGGGTTTAATGACTCAGATCGTGTTGAAAATATAAGACGAGTTGGAGAGGTTGCCAAATTAATGCTTGATGCTGGAGTATTCGTTATTTCATCATTTATTTCACCGTTTACATCAGACAGGGAGATGGTTAAACAACTCATTGGAGATAAAGATTTTGTAGAAGTTTTTATTGATACACCTATCTCAGTTGCTGAAAAAAGGGACCCTAAAGGCTTATACAAAAAAGCAAGATCGGGCGAAATTCCAAATTTTACTGGCGTATCTAGCCCATATGAGAAACCACAGGAACCACAAATAACATTAGACACCACTAAATTATCGGCAAAGGAGAGTGTTTTAAAGATATTAGATTACTTAAATAAGTAAAATATAACTATAATATAGTATGAAAATTGGAATTGTAGGATATGGCTTTGTAGGAAAAGCTTTACATGGCGGAATTCATTCTTCCTTGAATGTGCTATTGGTTGACCCCAAATTAAACACTACAGAGGATGATCTGTATTCTTTTAAACCGGATATTATTTTTGTCTGTGTACCTACGCCTATGGGAGATGACGGAAATCAAGATTTAAAAATACTCAATAGCGTTATCAGCAAGTTAAAGGATAAAGCTATAAATTGTCCCATTGTTCTAAAAAGTACAATATTGCCTGACGCACTTACAAATATTAAAGCTTATATACCTAATATAATTTATAACCCAGAATTTTTGAGAGAAAAACATGCTGGCTACGATTTTATTAACTCTAATTTAATAGTAATTGGTGGCGAAGACAAAGACTCAATGGATCTAACTGAGCACTTTTATCGTAATTGCACCAAATGCAAATGCAACGATTTTATTAGAACTGATTTAACTACAGCCTCAATCCTAAAATTTACGATAAATTCATTTCTGGCAACAAAAGTATCTTTCTTTAATGAAGTAAATCAAGTATTTGAGAGAGCGAATGCCAAAGATAGTTGGGAAAATTTTATTAAATATTTATCAAAAGATATTAGATTGGGTGGAAGTCACATGTCCGTTCCTGGTCATGATGGCAAGCTTGGTTTTGGCGGCGCTTGCCTCCCCAAAGATTCAAGAGCTTTTAATAAATATGCAAACCTTAACAAATTAAAATTAAATGTACTCAGTTCAGCAATATCAGTTAATAACAGTATCAGGCAACAGTATGCAGAAAATGAAAGAGAGCTTGATCAAAATATCTCTTTTAATACCAATGATTGAACTCATGGTCTTACGCTTATTAGCCATATGCTGCGTTAAATTCCCTTATATATATATTTCATCTTCTAAAAAAGGTTTTTAACTTTTGGATATTAATATATGATTTTTACTGAATCATTTCTTTGGGTTCATACCCCAAAAACTGCAGGAATGTCTTTGCAGAATTTCTTAGCTAACAGTTTGAATGATGAGATAATCTATCTTGTTACAAAATCAAAAGATCATGATCTATCAAAACTTATCCATTGTGATAGGAAAATTGAGCATATATATGGAGGAAGACATTTAAATATTAATGAAAGTTTAGACTTATACAGAGAGAAATTCTCCTCAAATCCAAAAATGATACTCACAGTCATAAGAGACCCTATTGAATTAATATTTTCTTACTATCATCATTTACTAAAACCTGAAGTTCTAAAGCAAAGAGGTATGACCAAGGATAATAATTGGGGGCATCCAAAATTAGCTAGAGAAGAGAATTTTAGTAAATTTGGATCTAGACCTAATATTTTTTATGGGTTAAGCGACAAAAAGCTAATGAATTATTATCAGTGTGACTATGACATAAAACTAGAGATAGTCCCCCTTAATTTTTTAAATGAATATTTTTCTAACTCTTCGTTTTTTAGAGAGGGAAATGCTACTTTAGAGAAAAGAAATTCTTCAAAAAAGACTAAACAAGTCATAAGTGCTGATACGAAGCAAAGAATATACAAAAATTATCCAAAATACTCGAGTTTGTTTAACAATATAACATCTAGTTTTTTATATTCTTAATGCATAATATTATGTCACTATCATTTTCAATAGACGGCGTAAATCTAATTGTTTTTAGGTCAACCTTATCAAGCAAGTTCATATCATAAAATTTAAAGAATGCATGTTCAAGCTCATTAAGACTATAGTTAATAAATTTTTTATTTGACAACGTTGATAGATTAAGGCCCCTAAAACTATCATTTTCAAAATGATCAGGCCAATTTGAAGGCATTATATAAGTAGCAAGAGGCTCCTCTTTTTTAAATGAAATATCCTGCAACTTTAATTCAGCTTTATCCTCAAACATCCCTCTTGCTTTTAATAGGAGGCGATCAAACAATCTCATTAAGAGAAAGGATGATGGGTGGTTAAAAGAGTAAAACAGAAGCTCTTTATGATTATATTTTTTTACAAGATCTGAAATAATAACATCACAACCATTCTCTTTAACTTTTAAAGAATCAAGGCCGAACTGACAACTATCTTCAACATAGGTTGGCATAAAGTTTATATTTTTGTAAATAATTTCCTTTGCCTTAAGCCAATCTAAAAGTATCCTAATATCATGGTAATCGTCCAGAGGACCCTTTAGCCTTCCTGAAGAGCTTGTTATGTATCTTATGAATGGTTGCTGCCCCATAAAAAAAATATTTGGCCAAATTAAAACTTTATCTTTATAGTTTTTTTTCAGCCAATGTGAATTTAGATGGTCTGGTTTAAAATTTTTATTTGTTTTTTGTGCAATTATCAAATCTGATTGATCCAAGATCTTCTTATCTTCATTAATCGAGCCCTCATCTGAAAGGTGAAGAATGAATGTATTTACTTTTTTTATGGTACCTACTTGTTCAAAAAGTTGCGACAATGGCCTTGCTTGGCAGTTGCCAGTTATACTCAAATTCATAATGATTCTTTGGCAGCATTCATGATGCTTTCAAGCTCCTTTTCAAAATGAAATACTTCATAATCAATTTTTTTAAATTTACAACTTAGATCTATCATATATTTTTTTTCAATTTTTTTATTCATTATTTGATAGTTTGTATCAAGCATATTTATTGAGGCCTCACTTAGAGCATAGTCAACGTGCCTGGAATTAATTTGCCTAACCTTATTTGTAAAAACTTTCTTATTAAGTATCTTTAATTTATTATCTTTGTTTAATTGATTTAGTGCCAAAATAACTTTAAATGGAAGAGAGGTGTTTTGCATGGTGATTTTTTTTAAATCATCAATCTTAAGTTCAAGGTCAATTGCTTGTAAAAAATTAGTTTCGAGGGAATTTTTTTTAATTTTATTATAATCAAATACTTGAATGTTATTTATTCCAAAAACCTCAGTCCAATTGCTTATTGTCCTTCCATAGTCTAATAATCTTGAATTTTTAAGATAAAGTTTTGGAAGATCAATACAATTTGTATTAAAAAGAAATTTATAATGCCCCCCAGCTATTACACCAGTTGATAAGCGAGATTTAATAATTTCACTCTGCGGCCTCAAAACTAAGATTATCTCAAACTCATTGAACCCAATATCTGTTAGGGTTGATTTTAAATTAAATATATCAGTGGTATTTAAATAGGATTGAAGAAATTCTGACGAAAGAAGTACTTTCTTCTTTTGATTTTTAAGTGGCCAATTGGTGCTTAATATCTCGTTTTTAAAATCGTTCTTTCTTCTTTTTAAGAATTTATCGTATTCCTCATCATTTATTTTATTAATTTTTTTAACATGACTACTTAATAAATTTTCATTAGCAAATTGGATCAAGCCTGAGTTATTAATTTTTCCTAAACTTTTAGTTATTTTGTAGTTTTGACTTAGAAGCAAATCGGAATTGTAAAACAAAAAATTTTGTATTGATGTGGTTCCAGTCTTTTCTATACCAATGTGCAGAATACATTTCATTATTAAAGCTCTAAGTCATTCTTTATTTTATGCAAAAAAGATTTATATGAAAATTGATTATCTAACTTTAATAAAAGGTCATCCCATTCTTTATCAGGAATATGATCATATTGTTTGTAACAATCAAAGATTTTTTGTGCGAAATCATTTGGATCAAGCGAGCTCTCTAACATTATATTATTGTTTGTTTCATCAAACCCTTCAAAAGCAAATGATGTTCCAACTATTGGTGTTTTATATATCAAAGAAGATAATGTTTTGCCTTTAAGCCCTGCTCCAAAAGGAAGTGGAGCTACACTCATTCTTGCATTTTTAAACGCATCAGATTCTAAATCTATAAACCCCATATATTTAATATGCCTTTCATTTATACTGTTTATAAACTCTGTTGGAGATGATCCGTACAATTTGATACCTGGAAACTCCATCCCAGCATTTTTAAATATCTCAACAGCCCTAGGAACTATTTCATCTTTTAATAATTTTACAGCTTCAATATTTGGGGTATGTCTATAGCCTCCTATGAAGATAATGTCTTTTGGGTTTATAGTTTTTTTATATTCTTCTAAGCTCTCGAATTCATTCCTTATTAAAGGCCAAACCAAGATCTTGTCACTTGAAATATCATATTTATCTATTAAATATTTTTTCTCATTTTCTGATAGCACAACAGTATTATGTGTTTCTTCTATGGCTTGAATTTCAGCCAACTCTGTTCGTTTTGCTAACCTTCTTATTTCAGCATTATTTGTTATATTGGATTCAGTCTCCAATCTAACATGATGAAGATCAACAGTATAAAATATTTTCTTAGTATCTGGTGCATACTTGTTAATTACTTTATGAACTTCCTCGTAACTATTTACCCTTGAAATGATAATTGAAGTGAATAGGGAGTGATTTTCTTTAAAGAATTTTTCAAAACTTATGTTTTCTTTCCCAAATACACAGTGAACACCCTTCTCATAATAACCAAATGCCTCTGAAGTCTCACCTCTATTACTTAGAGCAAATAAATGAGGCCGCATATTTTGTGCAATAAGTGCTCTCAGAATATTATCCATATCTTTTGAGCCAGAATCTTCCTTGGGGGTAGGAATACATTGATCTATTATCAATACATTTCCTTTAAGGTATTTATCCCTATCTCTAGCAATATTTTCAAAGCTCAAACCATATGATCTGAGTTCTTTGGCATGTTTTTCTATAAACTTTCTTTTATTTATCGACATAAACTTTTTGAAGCCAGCATTTTCGTCCTTACCATTTGTTGCACCTTCATGATGAATAACAATGGAAAGTGGGTTCACAGTAACTCTTTTATTCAGCTTATGTCTAACATCCATACACAATGAAGTATCTTCATAGTAAGCAGGAGAAAATCTATCATCAAACCCACCGAGCTTATCAAAGTCTTCTTTTAAAATTGCGAGAGCAGCTCCTGAAACATAGTCAACGTCTTTAAAATATTTATACCAGCTACTATCTGACTCTTTATTTTTTCCAATATTCGCAGCATCTCCGTTTGAGAAAATGATCCCGCCTGCTTCCTGGAGTGAGCCGTCTTCATATATTAATTTTGACCCAACAATACCAACATTATCAGCCAAACTAAATCCATTCAATAAATTATCAGCCCATAAATCTGTAACAATAGTATCTGAATTTAAAAAGCAAATATACTCACCCTTAGCAATTAGAGCTCCTGCATTACAGGTCCCTGTAAACCCTAAATTAGCCTCATTCTCAAGTAATATAAAACCATTTTTATTAGCATTAAATTTATTAGAAACTTTTTGTGGTCCTAAGTCATCAACCACTATAACTTCATAAGCAATATTGATTTTAGCTTCTTGAATTGAATGAAGACACCGCGCCAAGAAATCTAATTTTCCGTAAACTGGAATAACTATAGAAAGTTTAGGATCTTCGTCTTTTACAAGTAAGATAGTTTTATTATCAATTTTTTTTGTAGAAATTTTTAAAAATTTATCAATTCTTTCGTCTTTAATTTTTCGAGCTAACTTACGTTTTGAATAGTTTGTGGATTTGTTGATAAATAAATTCTTGAAAGAGATGATTCTTTCAATTATAGATTTCGATAAAACAACAAAAGGGTTTATTAACCTATAGCTTATTGAGTTTGTTCTTAAAAAGAAGGGTGTTAGTCTTATTTCTTCAAGCTGTTGATCTAACTTATCTAGTTTTTCTAAAACTAAAAGTTCTATATTAGGATTTTCAGTCCCACTATATGTTAAATTTAAAAATATTTTAAAAAATATCCTAGAAGAATCTTCACACATTATTTTATTTGAGAACTGTTCTAACATAGATTTTTGAGATATAGAGGAATCAAATATAAGAGAGTTCATTTCATTGCATTCAACGCCACTACTTCCATTTGAAAAGTCTATTAATGCCTTAAAGTTTATTAAAGTACCATCATAAAAGTAAATATAATAAAAATTTAAATTCTTGAAGCTTGGGGTAAGAAGATTTTCTTTGATAAATGAACTTTCAATTGAGTAATTCCCTTCCAAGCCTTTATTGAAAAAAACTGGTACTAAAACATCAGACCCATCTTTAAGCTCCAAAAGATCATCAATATTTTCTTCTAAACCAATAAGTTGATTTGTATATTGATCAAACTTCAAACCATTCAAGCTTTTAATTAGCTTTGATGATATTTTTGACTGATTTATTATATATTTCTGCATTAGTATGGCTCCTGGAGTGCTGACTACATTTTAAACATTTATATTATAAAAATCATATATTTCAAAAATCTTTATAGTTATCTATAATTTTTTTAAAATAATCGAGATTATAAGGTTTATATTACCAAATAAACTTTGTCTATATATTCCTGATTTTCTGAACATTGTCAGTCTTTTGGTGACTCTTTTAGCGCACCTCATCTCCTCAAAATGATCAATTTTTCTTTTAGCCATACTAGATAGATTTGGAGATTTTAAAAGTATATCAATATTTATATCAATCCATTCTTTCCACTGACCACTCAAAGCCTTTTTCGCTCGAGAAATTAGAGCCTTTAATCCTTTATTTGATCCAATCAAGTTATTCGAGTGTTGTCTATATAGTACACTAGGCTCTGGACAATAAAGCACACTACCAGAGTGACTTGTTACCAATAGATATAGAAGCCAATCATGACTGGGAATTATCTTTCCACATATTTTAGTTTCTAATAATAATTTATATGCTTGATAATTAAATACCATAGTATTACCTCCAGCTATGGATTGAACTAGCGCATTGCAGAACAATGGTGGTTTTTTAAAAGTTATAGAATTGCCTATAAATTGACCATTAGAATTTATCAAAATAGTAGGAGAGCATATAAGAACTGGCTCTTTATCTAAATTTCCCCTTTTTAAAGTTTCTATACATCTTTTTAAATGAAAATTTTCCCAAATATCATCTTGATCACAAAATGCAAAATAATTATATTTTTTATCAATACCCTTAACTAATTCAATAAAGTTATTGGCAAAATGTTTATCATCTCCATCTGATAAGATTATATTTATGTGAGGATTTTCCTTCTTAAAAGAATTTATTATTTTTTTGGTCTTATCACTTGATAAATTGTCAGAAATATACAAATCAAAATCTTGATAAGTTTGATTTTTTATTGAATGTAGTTGCTCATAGATATAAGCGGCACCATTTTTTGTGCACATAATTATTGCAAGAGATTTTTCCAAGTTGTTATTTCTAAATTTAAGATCCATAATTAATTATAAGTTATAAATTATAGTTACTTACCAAATATGAGCTCTTTCAATTCAAAGGCCTGGCAAAATTTTAATCAATCTTTTTACTGGCTTGCATATCTCTTACTTCTTAAAACTAACAAAAAAAATGTTTTCAGAGACAAAAAAAAGATGCTTTATTTTAACTGGGGACTAATTTGGGATGCACTTAGCCCCCTAATCTTGATCATTGGACTTAGCATTCTTGTATCAGCTGGTATTAGGGGTAGGGCCTTTCAACTAGAGTATATAGTATTTCTTTTTATGTATTGGTTTGCTTTTACACAAATAGTCAGCTCAATGGTAAATTTAAAAATTGATGAGAGTATAGTTTCTAAAAGGTTTATGGCACCATGGTTTATATTCTTAGTTTCATTTTTCTTAAACTTATCAATGCTATTTATAAGATTTTTAATTGTTTATATTTTTATGATATTTATGGGTTTTATATTACAGCCTTTTCATTTGCTCTCAACAATGATTTTGCTAAGTTTTTTTGCTTTATTTTATGGAGTAATTGTTTCAACAATATTACACGGGAACAGCTTTCTACAAGATATGCATGGATATTTAATGCAAGGCTTATTCTTTACTTCATCAATCATTATCCCAATTACAAGAATGCCAGAGTCAATTAGAGAAGTTTTGGTTTTCAACCCATTAGTTCATATAATGGAATGGACCAAATCGCCAACCAGCGGAATTTCATATAGCTATATAGATATAGGCTATTTTCTTAATTTCTTCTTTGTCTTGTTGATTATATTTCCTATTTTTTTATACCTTAAGAACAATTTATGTTTAAGCAAACAATAGTAATTATAAATATTTAGAAATGGAACATAAGCAAAAAGAAAATTTGGCTATTATCATTCAAGGCAATTTTAATGCAATCGAAGGTAACAGAATCAATACTTTTATTAAAAAATATTTTGAATTACAGAGCAATGACCATATTGAGGTATTTAATAATAAATATATCTTTAAGAATCTAAACTTATTACAAAACATTGATTTTCATTGCAATTTATTGGGAAAAAATAAAGAAGTTTTTATAAACTACCATGGCCTAGATCACGATTTTGAAAATTATAAATATGAACTGTTTAAATCTATACCAGCCAAATTAGGAAACGAGATAGCATTTTTTTTATATTTTTATCTCAACGAAATTTCTATTATTGATCGTATAAATTTGCCTTCATTAATAGATGGGCTTACCATAGAAAGGAGAGCACTTGCACAGAGATATTTTAAGAAAAATTCATTAATATACATTCATCAAGGTAACGAAAAAGCATTAAAAAGAATAAACAATTATTTTAATATTTTTGGTATTATCGAGGCTGATAATGATATTATTTTTAATAGTTATGACGAATTTATGGATTATTTAAACAAGGCATAAAATATTATGAATAGGATACCAGTATTTAAAACTTCCTCAGTCATTTCTTTATCAATTATTCTTTTTACTATCTTTTTTGTATCGCCTGAATATAAATCTGAATCTGTATTAGACGTTTCATTAGATGCAAATGAATCTTTTTCTTCAAATTTTGCCAGCTCAATTCTTCCATCCTCTGGAAGTTCAGATGCTTTTCAGGTGAAGTTGTATCTTGAGTCATACGAGCTCAGCAAATTATTTAGTAGCCTTTATGATGTCGATAGTTATTATAAAAATAGTGATATAAGCTATTTTTCAAAATTTAAAGAAACAAGATTTACTAGCTTTCATGAGTATTTTAATAAAAAGTTTAATATTCTGATAGATAATGACTCTAACGCAATCATCCTTCAAACTTTTGCGTTCAAGCCGGAAGATGCAAAAAAAATAAATCTTCAGCTTATAAATTTAACCTCTAATTTTTTTAATAAAAAATCAAGACTGGCATCATTAAATAAAAGATCTAGTAAGTTTTGTGAGCTTTATTTTACAAATGCAGGCATGTTAAATATTGATTCATCAATTGATTCAATAGATATTAATTTTTTAGCTTTAGATGATGTTTCTTCTGCTAATGAACTTCTTGCAAGTAAAGCTAGAAAATTTCAGGATTTTTGTATTAAAGAATTTAACACAAATAAGAACATTAAAAATGCAGGATTAATTATTCCTGATTATGAGCTAAAAAGCATTAATGCTAATGCAACAAAAAAAATCATAAGTGATATATATTCAAATTCAATGGATGCTGTGACTGAGGTTGATTATATGGAGATAATTGTAGAACCAGTAGTTTCCTCTACCCCAGAAAGTAAAAGAATTATTATTCTAAGCATTCTTGCATTTGTGCTCTCAACTGTAGTATTACTAACAATAAAAATTATCCTCAGACTTTCCAATGAATTTAAAACTTAATAAAAATATGAATAAATTAACTTACCATAAATATACGCTTATCATTTTTACATTTATTATTATTAATGCGCAGATAGTATTTTCTCAAAATTTAGATGAAGATTTCATTAACAGTTTGCCCGATAATATTAGAGATGATGTTGTTGGGAGTATTCAAAAACCATCTGGAGTGTTGCAACCAACAAAAGACTACAGTTCATTTGATTCAAAAATCACTAAGATAAATAGTTCTGATATTGATAAAGGTTTGCATAAATTTGGTGATAAGTTTTTTGTTAATACTCCTTCCACCTTTATGCCTATAAATGACCCTGTTTCAAATTCTGGCTATATATTAGATGTAGATGATGAGATTTTAATACATATGGTTGGGAGCAGGTCAGACTCATATGTTTATAGAATTGATAGATCGGGTAGCATTGCTATAAAGGATATTGGAATGCTTTCTTTGGCCGGTCTTTCGCTAGAGTCTGCAAATAGATTAATAAATAAAATCTTGAGTGATAACTTTATTGAAACAGAAGCTGTCATTTCCCTTTCAAAGGTTAGAGATATTGAGATTCTTATAACGGGCCAGGTTAATCAACCCGGGGTGTATATTTTAAGTGGCTACTCGAGTTTACTGCATGCAATCATTATGGCAGGGGGTATTTCAGAGCATGGCACACTCAGGAAAATAAAAATTAAAAGACCTTATTCAGAAGACAAGACCGTAGATTTATATGAACTCCTTGTTTTTGCTAATACTGAGTCCAATGTTACATTGAGATCTGGTGACTCAATATTCGTAGATTCATCTCAAAACTTTATACCCTTGATCGGTGGAGTTGCGCAACCAGCCATATATGAGTTTTTAGATGGTGAGTCAGTGGAAGATATTATTGAATTTGCTGGAGGACTAACAAAAGAGGCGTCAAATCAATCCAAAATTGTGTCCAGAAGCAGTAAAGGTGAGTTATTTAGTTTTAATGCAGATGAAACCTCATTGGTAGAAAAGGGTGATAGGATATTTGTCCCATTTAAAAAATTTAAAGCTAATGATTTATTGATCGACAGAGACTATCAATTTTTAGATGATCCTGTAGAGATTTCTGGCGCTGTAAGCAACCCTGGACTATATTATTTAAATCACTCAAGCAAAATGTCTAATTTAATACTTGAAGCAGGAGGTTTTACTTCTGATGCTTATATTTTTGGGGGAGTTCTAATTAACAAAGAAGCCAAATTAAAAGAGTCTCAGTACAATAAGAAGCTTTATGATGAAGCAATAAAATCTTTAGCATCAATCTCACACTCCACAAAGAATACTGATATATCAAAGCTTTTACCAGTTCTATCTGAGTTCAAGGACACAGAGGCAAGTGGGAGAATTATTTCAGAATTTGATATTTTTAAGCTTAAAAAAAATCCAGCATTAGATACTAGTATTTCACCTGGAGATAAGATTTATATTCCTTATAAATCAAATGTAGTTCATGTATTTGGAGAAGTCTTAAATACTGGAAGTGTTACTTACTCAACTGGAATGAAAGTTAGTGATTATATAAATGCATCTGGTGGGCTTAATGATGCTGCTGATAAGAGAAGGATAATACTAGTCCAAGCAAACGGTAAAGCAATTCGAGTTAATCTCAGAGGAAATATTTTTAGTTCAACTAGCGAAGAAATTTTGCCTGGAGCAGTAATTTATGTGTCCAGAGATATGAGAAATATAGAGGGTCTTGATTTAGCAATGACGATTTCACCTATAATAAGTAGTTTAGCAATATCACTTGCATCAATAAATTCTATAAATAAAAACTAAATTTAAAAGTGATTAAGTTTACAAACTTAAAAAATAAACCTTTTAATTTATTTGAGACATATTATAAAAAAGCTGAAGATGCTGGGCAGTTAAATGCAGATGCAATGTGTATATCGAGCATAAATAAAAAAAATAATACCCCTCACTCGAGATTTGTTAATTTAAAGTATGTGAAAGGTAATGAATTAATTTTTTTTTCTAACTATCAAAGTAATAAAGCAAAGCAGTTTGAATCATGCAATGCTGTTGCATGTGTATTTTTTTGGCCAGCTATAAATATCCAAATAAGAATTCAAGGCGTTATTAACAAAACAAGTCCAGCAATATCAAATAAGCACTTTGTGTCAAGATCCTTGGAAAAAAATGCATTAGCAATATCTTCCAATCAATCATCAATAATTTCATCTTTAGATGAAGTAAAACAAAAGTTTGATAATGTTCTATATAATAAAAATCTTTCCAAAAGACCAAATTATTGGGGAGGGTACTCTGTTAAACCAAATTATTTTGAGTTCTGGGAGGCTGGTACAAATAGACTTAATAAAAGAGAGCAATTTTTATTTAATACAGATAATTGGGTTTCTTCAGTTTTAGAGCCTTAGGTGTTTAAAAACATTTATTAATGTTATAGAATTCCACCTAATAAAACATCTCGCATTAGATGTATAACAAATATTCATAAATATTCGGTAACTGATCATAGCTATTAAAAAAAATCAAAGTCCTATAAATAAAAAAATTCGAGCAAATGATGTAATGTTAATTGGCTCTAGTGGTGAAAAGCTTGGATTAGTATCTTTAGATGATGCTTTGTTAAAAGCCAATGAGCTTGAAATTGATCTCGTTCAAGTCTCACCATCAGGAAATGAACCAGTTGTTTGCAAGCTTATGGACTATGGCAAGCACGTATTTGCAAAGAAGAAAAGCATCTCTTCTTCGAAAGCTAAAGTAAAAAGAACCTCAGTTAAAGAAATTAAATTCCGACCCTCTACAGATGTTGGGGATTACAACATTAAATTAAAAAAAATAAAAAGCTTTATTCTTGACGGAGATAAGACTAAAATAAGCGTCCGATTTAGAGGTAGAGAAATCCTTAATAGTAATATTGGCCTTGGTTTGTTAACAAGACTTAAGAATGAGTTGGTTGATATAGCTCAAGTAGACCAAGAGCCATCGCTTGAAGGACGTCAGTTGCTAATGGTTTTATCACCTCTAAAAAAGAATTAACAAATAAATTTTAGAGTATGATATGGGATATAAATTAAAAACACATTCTGGAGCTGCTAAGCGGTTTAAAAGAACAGGTTCATCAGTGAAAAGCAAAAGCGCTCACAGAAACCACATACTTACTAAACAGTCTACAAAACGAAAAAGACACAACAGAGGATTAAATAAACTTTCAGGCATTGTTCTTAAAATGGCCTCTAAGCTTATTAATAGATAATATGCCAAGAGTAACAAAATCAGTAACAGCAAAAGCTAAGCATAAGAAAGTATTAAGTTCTACTAAAGGCCATTATGGCGCAAGAAGTAGACTTTACAAGACTGCAAAACAATCTAATATTAAAGCACTTCAGTATGCTTTTAGAGATAGAAAAAACAGAAAAAGAGAGTTTAGGTCCTTATGGATTGCTCGTATAAATGCGGGCTCAAGGCTCTTAGGTGTGCCATATTCTGTTCTTATAAATGGATTATCTAAGAACAAAATATTGCTTGATAGAAAAATCTTATCAGATCTTGCAATAAACGATGCTTCAGCATTTGAGAAGATTGTAAATAAAGCTATAAACTAAACTTGGCATGTCTATATTAGACAACATAATACCTCCATCGGTCATCAATGAACGTGGAACTCTCCATCCTATTAATCAAACTAAAAATTACCTGTTAGAACTTCTTGCTGAAATGGGTTTTAAAGAAATTCATGGGCCTGAAATTGAAACTGAAGAGTTTAATTTTGATATGCTTAACATCAAAAAATCTCATCCAGCAAGACAAATGCATGATACTTTTTATGCTGAAGGCAAGAAAAATGTTTTAAGAACTCACACATCTCCAGTTCAAATAAGAAGTATGCTTGAGAGCAAGCCACCTATTGCATTTACCTCTGCAGGAAAGGTTTATAGAAAAGATGATGATGCCACTCACCTACCTATGTTTCACCAAGTAGAGGGAATATATATTGATGAAGTTGTTACTTTCGCAAATTTAAAAGATATTATTCACCAAATTCTTCATAAATTATTTGGCGATAATGTTGAAATAAGATTTAGGCCGTCCTATTTTCCATTTACAGAGCCATCAGCTGAAGTTGATATTTTATCTGAAAAAGGTAAATGGCTTGAAATACTTGGCTGCGGAATTGTTAACCCTGTAGTTTTAAAAAATTGCAAAATAGATCCTAATAAGTTCAGCGGCCTAGCATTTGGTTTAGGAGTTGAAAGGATAGCTATGCTTAAGTATGGAGTTGATGATATCAGAGAATTTTATAAATCAAACTTAGATTTTTTAACCCAATTTAAATGAAAGTCGCATACAAAGATCTATTAAATCTTTTATCAAAAAAGCCTTCTAAAGATTCGCTTTCAAAAAAACTCTTTCAGCTTGGGCATGAACATGAGGTTAATGGAGATATATTTGATATGGAACTCACTCCCAATAGGGGAGATTGTTTGTCTTTGATTGGCCTTGCAAGAGACTTAGGAGTTTTTTTTGACGCACCTAAGGCTTTTGATCTTTATACCGATACCATTGAAACTTTAGAACTTGATTTTGAAAATCTTTCACCACTTGATTGCCCAAAAATTTCATTTTTAGAGATCGAAGTAAATGAATCTAAATTTGAATATCAACCATATTTAAAGAGTTATATTAATTTAATTGGTAATAAAAAAACAAATTTATTTACTGATATATCTAATTTTGTTTCTTATGAGTTAGGGCAGCCAACCCATTGCTTCGATAGGCAATCTATAAATAAAAAATTGATCTTTGAAAATAAAAAATGCAACACAGCTTTTCAAACACTACTAGGTACTGAAATAAATTTGAAGGATCGAAATTGCGTATTTTCTTTGGACAATGAGATTATTAGTTTAGCTGGTGTGATGGGAGGCTTTTCTACCGCCTGCTCAACTAAAACGACAAAAGTGTTAGTCGAATGTGCTTACTTTAATCCAGAGTCAATTATTGGACAATCTATTAAATATAATTTAGTTTCAGATGCTGCTCATAAATTCGAAAGAGGGGTTGATATTGATGCTCAAGAACATGCTCTAAGGAGATTTGCAAAAGTTGTTCAAGATCATGCGGAGATAAAGTCAATTAAACTTAAGACATTTTCTATGGGCGTCTTTCAAAATTTAACTATCCCAATAGATATAGGTGGAATCAATAAAATTCTTGGCACCAATTTTAAAAAAGATGAATGCTTGAGTTATCTCAGGGGTCTTGGCTTTGGTGTTTCAAATAAAATAAAAGTTCCAGCTTATAGGCATGACATTAAAACAAACAATGATTTGGCTGAGGAAATAGCAAGAGTCGTCGGTTATAACAATATAGCAAGCTCTTCTATTAATCTTCATAAAATTGTTGACCCTAACAGAAATGAAAAGGTAACAAAAATAGAATCATTGCTAACAAGCCATGGCTTTTCTGAGGTAATTAATTTCCCATTTACCTCAAATAAAGAAACAAAATCTATAAATATAGATAACCCACTCGACAAAAATAGGAAAAACTTACGAATTTCTTTAAAAGACTCTCTTGTTGATAATCTTTTATATAATGAAAGAAGGCAAAAGGATTCTATTAAGCTTTTTGAGTTAAGCACAATCTATACTAAAGACACAAAAATAAATCAACAAATTAGATTGGGCATAATTGTGAGTGGAAGGCTGGCAAATAATTATAATGATTTTTCAAAAAAGCTTGATTATAAGTATTTAAATAAGATTCTGAATGACAACTTATGTACAAATATTTTTGAGATAAATGAGATTCCCAGAAATACTTTACCTACAAAAAAGAAAGATAAAATTTTGTATGTTGAGGTTTCTTTGGAGGATATTCCTGATACTATTTTTTCTTCAATTGAAAGTAATAAAAAAGTTATAGATTTTGTAAGCTTTAAACCAGTTTCTGAATACCCATCGAGCAAAAGGGACTTTTCATTTTTAATTAAAGATTTAAATAAAGTAGATGAGGTTATTAATATTTTAGATTCCGCATCTGGAGAAATTATTAAAAATTTATTCATCTTTGATTTTTACAAAGATAATAAAAAAAGCTCTGTTAAATTAGGTTGTAGGTTTATATTTCAGTCAAATTATAAGACTCTTTCTGATGCAGAGATTAATGAAAAAGCTCTAGAAATCATTAATCCAATTATAGAGATTGATGGAGTTTCAATTCCGGGCCTATAAATTTTTTCTATGTTATTTAACAATTGTATTTATAATAATTTAATGTCTATTGCTAAAATTAAGTTACTTAAAAAAGCTTATTTATTTCTGATCATATTTTTTGTTACAGCAAAAACACATGCGGATAGCTTGATCTATAATGCATATAATAACCATGGCGTGGTTGGATTAATAAATATGCCTTCAGCTAGATTTTTTGATGAATCAGTGGGCGGAACAACTTTTTTTTATGGCCAACCTGATCAAAAAATAACAATTTCATCATCTCCTTATGACTGGTTAGAAGCCTCTTTTTTTTATACCAACATTAAAGGAAAAGATTATGGAAGTGGCTTTTCACAAGACTATAAAGACAAGGGTTTTAATGTAAAAATAAAAATCAAAGAAGAGGGTAAGTATCCTGCGGTTGCAATTGGAGCATATGATTTTGCAGGCACCGGTTTTTATAGTTCAGAATACATAGTTTCAAGCTATGGTATTAATAATATAGATTTACATCTAGGCCTTGGTTGGGGTAATTTAAATGGTAGTGATACTTTTAAAAATCCTTTTATTTATCTGGATGATAGTTTTGCGACTAGACCATCTGAGCTCACAGCTCAAGGAGGTCAATTTGAATTGTCACAATATTTTTCAGATAAGTCTATATCACCATTTTATGGCATTTCTTTTGCCCTAAGTGAAAAAATGCTTCTTAAATATGAAAGAGACTCTACCAAGAATCCTGGTAAAGTTGGTTATGACAAATTTAGTTCAAGAAATAATTTTGCTATTGACTATAACTATAATGAAAATCTAACTTTTGGATTATCTTATGAAAGGGACAATTATTTTTCTTTTAAGTTTTCATATAAGAAAAAGGCATATGAAAAAGATGCATACTCATCTGCTTATAAAGACCCTCAACTCTCTTCGACTGAGCTTAATGACTACGAGAGCTTAATACAATCATTAAATGCTAACGGTATTGGCGTTAATAAAATTTTAGAAAATGAAACATCTATTGGTATAGAACTTACACAATTTAAGCATCCATCTCTTGAGATACTTAATTCTATTATTTCCTCGGCAGCAGTTGATAGTAATATAAACAAACCTATCTATAAGAGCTATAAAACTGCAGATCTAGAAGTTTATTCTGAAATAAATGAGGGATATGAATCTGGATCAAAGTTAGTTTATCAAAGAGATGTTGAAAGGAATTTTTCTACTAATAATTCAATTACTTTAAGGCCTTTTCTTGCAAGTAGAGAAGGCTTCTTTAAATTTGCATTATTGGCTGAAAATAATTCTGAGTATATTATTTCTGATAATTTTTTCTTTTCCAGTAATATAAAATATTCAATATGGGATAATTTTGATGACCTATATGTTCCTGCAAAAGATATATTTTTATACCAGGTTAGAAGCGATGTTAAAAATTATCTAAATAATTTTAATAATGGCCCTATTATTGGAAGAGCTCAATTTGATTTCCACTATTCACCGAAAAAAAACAACCACATTATGGTTACAGCTGGCATTCTTGAAGAGATGTTTTCTGGAGTTGGGGTTGAGCATATATATTTTGATCCAATGACAAATTATGCTTACGGCTTTGAAATATTTAATGTTACTAAGAGAGATTATAAAATGAGATTTGGTCATAGGGACTATAATGCAAATACTGGGTTTATTAATTTATATTATAGAAACTATGGTTATATACCTTTTGATGCAAAGCTTTCTGTTGGTCAATATTTGGGAGGAGACAAAGGCTTTACAGCAGACATATATAGATCTTTTCCAAATGGAGCTAAATTTGGAGTATTTGCAACTTTTACCGATGTTAGTTCTGATGATTTTGGCGAAGGTTCTTTTGATAAAGGTGTTTATTTTAATGTCCCATTTGCTGGAGATTTTTTAAATTATACTTGGAGGCCACTTACAAAAGACCCTGGGGCAAAGCTCAACAGAAAAAATACACTATATGATCTTCTTATTAAGTTTAAACCTCATAATTAAATAGCTTATTTAAGTTAGCTATTGGCTATTTGTATACTATTAATACATAATTTCACTTTTGGTATTAGATTCAAAAATTATGTGTATTAATTATCTATTTTAATTAATTAATGTTTACATTACCTTAAAGAATTTGATATCATGGATAGCTATTACTACAAATATTTCACTATGGGAGTATGAAATATGAAAAATTTTAAATTATTAGCATTTGTTCTTTTGACTAGTGCGCTTATTACAACTAATGCATCATCGCAAACAACTGCAGATTTCAGCCCAGATTGCTCAGATATTAGCAATTGCTCTGAAATAAATCAGAGGGTTTCTGATCTAGATTCTAAAGCTGAGGCTGAAGATCGTGTAAAAGAAATTGTAAAAGAGGTCAAAAATCTTGAAAAGATGCAGGCTTCATCTCAGAACCCATCTACACTATTTAACATATTTAATGATTTACAATCCTATTGGTATGAATTAGGGCTTATTGGAAAAACATTTTTTGGTGCAGTCTCCCTTAATGCAATCAATGAATTAACTGAAGATAAAGCTAAAGACACAATACCTCCTATCGTCATACTTAATGGAAGTGAGACATTGACAATTGAATTAGGTAGCGCATATACAGAACAAGGTGCAACAGCTTTTGATTTGGCCTCTGGAGATTTAACAGCCACTGTTGTTCTAAACAATGTCAATACATCTCAAGTTGGCACTTATCAAGTTACTTATTCTGCAACTGATGCTTCAGGTAATGTGGGAACTGCAACTAGAACAGTAACAGTTGTCGATACAACTGCTCCGGTAGTAACGGTGACTGGTGACAACCCAACAAGCGTTGAGCTTGGAGCTGCATATGTTGAAGTTGGAGCCTCGGCTTCTGACTTGTCTGGAGATTCATCGATTGTAGTTACTGGTTCAGTGAATACATCAATTGTAGGCGAATATATTATTACTTATACAGCTACTGATGTATCAGGTAATTCTGGAACTGCAACAAGAGTAGTAACAGTTATCGATACAACTGCTCCAACAGTAACAGTTACTGGAAATAACCCAGCTACTGTTGAACTTGGTTCTACTTATACTGATGCAGGCGCTTCAGCTACAGACCTATCCGGTGATGTAACAGTGGTAACTTCTGGTAGTGTAAATACATCTGTTGTTGGATCTTACACACTTACTTATACAGCTGTTGATGCTTCAGGTAATGCTGGAACTGCAACAAGAACAATAACAGTTGTCGATACAACTGCTCCAACAGTAACAGTTACTGGCGATAGCCCAGCTACTGCTGAACTTGGTTCTACTTATACTGATGCAGGCGCTTCAGCTACAGACCTATCCGGTGATGTAGCAGTGGTAACTTCTGGTTCAGTTGATACTTCAACTTTAGGATCTTATACACTTACTTATACATCTACTGATGCTTCAGGTAATGCTTCGACTGCAACAAGAATAGTAACAGTTGTCGATACAACTGCTCCAGCAGTAACAGTTACTGGCGATAATCCAGCTACTGTTGAACTTGGTTCTACTTATACTGATCCTGGTGTTTCAGTTGTAGATGCATCAGAATCCTTTACATTAACTACAACTGGTAGTGTTAACACTTCTATTGCTGGAATATACACACTTACTTACACAGCTGTTGATGCTTCAGGTAATGTTGGAACTGCAACAAGAACTGTTATTGTTCAAAATGAAGATGATGGAACTGGCACAGGAACAGGAACCGGTACAGGTACAGGAACAGGTACAGGTACTCTTTTTGATACAATTCCTCCCGTTGTTGTAGTTCTTGGTGATATTTCTCCTGCTGTTGAACTTGGTTCTACATTTATTGATGCAGGTGCCTCAGCCTTCGATAACTCCGGTGATGTAACAGTGGTAACTTCTGGTTCAGTTGATACTTCAACTTTAGGATCTTACACACTTACTTATACAGCTACTGATGCTTCAGGTAATTTTGCATTTGCAACAAGAGTAGTAACAGTTGTCGATACAACTGCTCCAGTGGTAACACTTAACGGTGCAGCTAAACGTAACTGGGAACTAGGTGGA
>Ga0102825_1000031_pt1 | contig 28348 bp, 44 predicted proteins | sample ColrivemetaGS579_FD_78461 | JGI IMG/M metagenome (GOLD analysis project Ga0102825, IMG submission 78461) | Estuarine microbial communities from the Columbia River estuary - High salinity metaG S.579 | ecosystem: Environmental > Aquatic > Marine > Intertidal zone > Estuary | place: USA: Columbia...
AGGAATATAAGTATTCTTTATTATCTTAGATAGTCCTACGTGTGTTATACTTCTACCTGTTTCTTCCTTAATGAGTTCTGCTGCTTTACGGAGTGAATACTCCTCGTTCACTACAGACTCTATATACTTATTAAGAACATCTAGTTCTTCTTGTATAGGAGCTAAGTATCCTTCTACTTCACTTAGCTTGTAACCAAAAGGAATGGTTACACTCTTTTTCTTTATGTAGCCTTCTTTCACTACCTTTTCTTGCCTTTGTGTAATCCGTGTTTTGCGTGTTGTTTACCTTTTTTAGTAGCTGCTTTCTTTTTAGCATTAGCTGCTGCAAGTTTTTTTCTACCAGCAGCAGTAGACTTAAGCTTTGCTATTGTTTTAGCAGGTGCATAGACTTCTCCAGTTTTAGAAGACTTCTTGCCACTGGCAGTCCTCCACTTCTGTTTAGACCATCTATCTAGACTTTTTTGACTTTTTGCTTTTGGCATTTGTTTTTGGTGTTAAACATTTCTTAAATAGTTTTGCGTAGACTTTGTTTAGTCTGTCCATCATCTTTATCATAAATTCCTTCATATTATTTATAGCCTCCCCCTTTGGCTTTATATTCTTTTGCTAAGAGCTGGGCTTTTCGAGCTGACCACTGCCCGGCTTTACCACCTTTGGTACCGGCTTTAATCCTCTCGAAAAGTCTCTTACGCATAGTGGGCTTGGTATAATTACCAGCTTTGTTCACGGTTGATTTAGCTTTCTTCTTTGTTGGCATCTTTGTCTCCTTTCTTTCCAAATATTGCATCCCAGTTATCAGCATACTGTTTAGAATGTATGTTGACTCTTGGGGCTGCTCCTTTGCCTCCGTGCCACGAAGGTCCATAGACTCTACCCTTATTCTTCTTACTAGACATAAGGACAGGTTTCTCGTTGCTTCCTAGTTGTGGCATCTTACCACTTTACCTTGTCAGCCCAATAGGCTGCAGACATTTTACCTTTTCTAATATTCTTACCGTGTCTTGCTTTAAAAGACTTTCTCTTAGCTTTCATTCTATCTGATTCACCTGCTTTAGGCTTACCAGCAGTACTAGCACCCTTTTGACCAAAACGTATAGTCTTAATCTTATCACCTTCTTTAGCCACAACAATGTGTGACTTAGTTTTGTGACTAGGAGTTCTTTTAGGTTTGTTAAAACCTGATACCCCTGCTCTTTTTAATCTACTATCCTTTTCTTTTGGCATTAGTGTACTATCCTTTCTTTGCTTAGATTATCATGTTGGAGTTCTTGTATTTCTCCTAAAACTAATAATCCATATTGTATTGCTATTCTATTAGCTTGTGCTATGCTTTCTGCTTTGATGTATGGACCTATTGCAGCTCCATCTTCATCTACATGCTCAGTTATCCATAGTTTCATAACTAGCATCCTCGGCTTCAACATCAATCGTATGTTTTTCTGGTAGTATAAAAATACCACCACTGACATTATGATTCACTTCTAATCTTTCTTTCTTACCTAAACCAACTCTATCTAGAATGGTCTGTGCAGCTTGTAACTTTACATTTGCTTGTGGCAATGCTTTGTCACTCTGTAAGACCTCAACAAGTTTAAAGGCAGCTAAAGGGGCTTCCCTTGCAAGTACGTCACTGGCTAAATCTACTATTTCTTGTTTAAGTGATTGTATAACTTGATAGTGATTGCCTGAATACCCTGCAAGTTCGGCTGAAAGTTTGAGGTTTCCTTTAGTCTCTATGAGATTATTAAGGAAGTTCTCTTGTTTTTCTGTCAGTTTTCTTTTAGTTGTTGATGGTAAAGACATAGGGATATTATAGAGGTTTATATAGAGTTTGTCAAGCTTTTATAAATATTTTACGAAAGACTTGACAAAATGTGTTTTGAACTATATAATAACATTAAGTGTGCCGGGGTTGAAACATATCCTCATGGTCATTCTAGACCTATTGAACCCGAACAAACCTACCGAACCCGAACAAACAATTAGCTCTCTATAAAGAGAGAAAAGCTCTGTGAAGTTTCCAACTCAAATTCCCTAAAAATGTAGAAGCATTAGTATATATATATGGGTGGGGGTGGGTGGGTCTTGCCTCCCCTACTAAACTCTATAGAGTTTACCAAGCTAATAAAATTATTCCCAACTTAAAGTCTTACTAGACTTTAAAGACTCTACAGAACTTACCAAAATCTACCGAGTCTAAGCCAAAGGCTTAATAGTTCTGTGAAGTTTCCAAGATTTTCATAGAAAATATACGTCTATTCTATAACTCTACAAACTCTACAGAGTTTACCAAGCTATACAGCATTCTAAAGCCATTACAAAGCTTTTCAACCTATGGTTGATGATAACCTTCACCTCATGTAAACAAGAGCCTAGGAAAGCTTATAAAGCTTCCTGTGAACTTGTCATGCTGTGTAGGGTGTATGTGTTTCCGTAGGACAAATCTATGATTTGGGTGCTGAAAACAATTGACGGTCTATTAGGGAGACTTTGAAAGTCTCTGTGTGTGTTGAAGTCTTTTAAAGACTTTAGGTTATTTCAGACCAAAAAAAAGACCCCGAAGGGTCTTCTTAGTGAGTAGCTTTAGCTACTATGCAAGGTTTACAAGTTTCTTGTAAGAACGCATAGCCTTCAAGTCTGCCGAAGGCAAGGACTTCATAGCTAAGATTTTAGCTACTTCCCCTTGTTTCAAGGGATTCTTAGGGTCATTTAATTTCTGTAAGAAATGACCATGAATAGTTCCCCATTTGATGTCCTTCGGACACTTCTCAGCTTTGCTGAACTGCGAAGCAATCTTTCTGACCATTCCATAGGAAGCCTTTGCTAGTTCATCTTGGATTGTAAATCCAGCAGTAGGGTTAGTATTAGTAAACGAAGTTTTAGCAGTTGATTTTGCCATAATATTTTTTCCTAGACTCTAGAGTCTAAAGTGCAGAACGGAATTGTTTTGCCCTTACATTGTAACGACTCAATTTCAAATTGCAACCTCTTTCTACATGCGTTAACGCACGTCAAGAAAGTAGAACCTCTCAAAACCAAGCCACGAAACCTCTCGAAAGCCCTCAAATGCCCAAAGTCGTTTAAGACTTTGATTTACCTACGTAAGAATTTACGCATCATGATTACGTCATAAAGCGTCACACGCCTGTAAAATCTTTACATCTGACCCTTGATGGCAGGGCGAAACTTTACGCATAAACATGTAAATAATTTACATTAGAAATCACATAAAGTTTGTATTTATACATGTGCCTGTTAGAACATGTTTACCTGTGCCTTCCTTCTTGACAACTCCAAAAACAGGCTCTAAGCTTATTGGGGCAATCAGCAATGTCGCTGACTGCTTCAACCGAACTATTGAGTTCACAGGAAATATATGGAAAATCTAGTCAATGCAATTAGCGAAACTCGTATGGAAAGGCTTTTAAACCCTCAAATGTCTGACCATTTCTACACAAACTTTCATGGAAAGTATGGTTATCGTGGTTATGAAATAAAAATAGGCAGAAAATGGGTGACAATGAGGTCAAATGCTCACAAAGTGAGAATGTCTTTACAAAAATTCAAAGTTCATGCGTTTCTTCAATGGCGTAGAGACTCAATGACTGATGCTTCCTGCAAAGTTTATAATGAAACAGGTAAGTATTCAAGACCAAGAGCATGGTGGAAAGACTATGGGTTTACAAGTAACCCTAAAGATTTCAACTTTGAGCCAAGCAGACTGTCTTGGTAAATATTTATTTATACATCACATGTAAAGTATTTTATGTTTATGCTTTACATGTGTACTTTCACTTGACAACTCTTGTCCAATCGATTAATGTGATAGGGCAATCAACCAATGGAGAACGATTATGGCAATAGCCAACGAAAAGAAATTAAATTTTAACACAGATGAAATAGAAGCAGAGCAACTGCTTGATATTTTTCAGGATGATGAATATCTTGAAACAGAATATGTAGATATACTAGACTTTTGTCTAGACTTAGAAGCTAACAGCGTCATTGATGATGACCAATTCAATTACATGGAGGTGTAAATATGAAAAAGAAATGTGAAAATCCAAATGGATTACAAAACATGGCAACAATTGTCGACTCTCAAACAAGAAAACCTGTAAGGTTTAATAGCTTGGAGAAAGCAAAAGTCTACCTTAAATCAAAGGGTTACAGGTTTAGACAAGCTTTCAACATGAAAGAAGATAGGTCTATGATTTATCAGGGTAGATTTGGTTGGGTGAAAGTTACGTCAACTTTTGATTTTTTAAATAAAACATCTATGGAACAGGGAACTGTTTGGAACATAGAGAAAATATAGGAGTAAACATATGAAAGCAATAGAATATTTTGATAAAATAGAAGAATTTACAAAACTTTCAGATGATGAAGGTTTTGAAGCTTATGAAAATCTTTTATTAAATTTAGATAATGAAGATTTATTAGAATTACTTACAGAATTTACAAGCATAGTAGCTAAAGCTAAAGTTTCTTTTGATATAATTGAAAATCCTTATTTATCATATAATGATTGGGATAATGTTAATGAAGAAGATAAACTTGCTTATAAAGAAGAAAGTAAATTACATAATAAAAGTCATTTAAAAATCGTACATTAAATACTTATATGCCCTGTTCCTCTTGACAACTCCGATTGGATTTGCTATTGTGGTGGGGCAATTAACTAACAGGTCTACTAAGACTAAACAACTAAAAGGAATAAATATGACAAATATTAGAATATCAGATGTAACTAAAATTGAAGTAAAAGCAATAAACAAAGGAAATTGTTTTTTATGTAGAGATTTAGTTATTCATAGCACAAGATATGACTATGAATTAGAAAAAGAAGTTACCGAAGAAACAAGATTAGATTTGTTTTTAAAAGATGCTTCTGCTTCTAAACTAGTATATTCAAAAGAAATGTACTAAACCGAATCCGAGAAGATGTAAGGCATAAATTATTTAATTAAAAAATGCTTTCTTGAAGATGTAAACTATAGGACATCAAGCACAAGGTGTAGCAAAGTAAAACTGAATTACTGTTTTAACTTTAAGCACAATAATAATATCGCTTGGTCTCTAGGGATTACTGTTAAATCGTAAAATTAAACTGTGCAATCAGGATAAACTAGAACAAATATAAGCCGAGCAACAGTCCTGAAAAAGTCTTTCTCTGATTAGAGACTATAAATAAATAGAAGAGGTTGTCTAGCAGACATAACTTATCCGAAAATGCTAGGGATTATATAATATTATATAGTCCCGACTTAATTTTAACTAAAATATGGAGATATATTATGGCGAAAATCGTCTATGGAAAAAGAGATACAAAAACTGTTGTATCAATTGATAAAGCACCACAAAGTATTCAAACACTTTGGAATCAAGCAAACTCTTTAGGAGTAAATATTGTTAGAGTCAGAGCCAATAAAGAAAGGCATGAGATTACTACAGGAGATACTTTTGAGGGTTATCATTCAGGTAAAGTATCTGTGTATAATCAAAAGCCTAAACCAAGTAGACCTTTACATTTTGTAAGGCGAACACCTCTTGGTAAAGATAACAAAGGTATGCAAATCCTTGAAGTAGCTTCAAACATTGATGTTCAAGATACTTTAGAGGTTATAAACGACTATGAATACTACACAACTAACAGCTTATTTGCTAGGTTGAAGATGTCATTCACTAGATTGTTTGCATAAAAAACTTTACAAGGTGTCCGAGCTACTGTAAAATCCTTTCTTGAAAAGGTTGTAGATGAAATGGGATATGAACTAAACCGAGTACCTTCCCTTGTAAAAAGACAGTCGTTCGGTGTCTATAAAAGATAATGTTCGAGTGCTGGGTATCACTTTAAAGTGCCTTTTAATTTTAACTTAATGGAGATAAATATGACAAGAAGAACAGAAGGAACTTACTTAATAGAAGTAGAAAGACATTATGTAGCAACTATAGAGGTTGATGCAGAGAGTGAAGCACAAGCTAAAAGGTATGCAAGTAGTGATGAGAACCAACACATAGCCAACAGAAACGAGGATTACTTTTTTTACTTTCAAGAATATTTAAATACTTCAAAGGTTGTAAGATTTGAAGGCATAGAGGAGGAATAATATGAGTTATAAACTACTAAGTTTTAACAACCCTAAGATTATAAAGGGTGAGAAGATAAGTAATTACTTGACTGCTATCATGCATTTGAGTCCAATCAACACCAAGATATGTCCTTATCAGGACGTTGCAGGGTGCAAGGAAGCCTGTCTAAATACAGCAGGTAGAGGTGGCATTATAAAGAAGGGTGAAACCACTAATGTCATACAAGAAGCTAGAAAGCGTAAGACTAATTTGTATTTGGAGGACAAAGAAACCTTCATGTCTTACCTGATTACAGACGTTATGAAGTTTGTAAGATACTGTGAAAAGAAAGGTAAGCTTCCTTGCATAAGATTGAATGGTACTAGTGACATACAATGGGAGACTATCAAGATAGACGGACAGAATATCTTTGATATCTTTCCGACTGTACAATTCTATGATTACACCAAGATACCTACAAGAAAAGTATCTGAATATAAAAACTATCACTTGACATGGAGTTACAGTGAAGCTAATATGAAGTACGCCAATCTGTTCGACAAGATTGCTTACAACATAGCAGTTGTATTCAATGGAGATATGCCTATCTATTTCAAGGGTAGAGAGGTAGTCAATGGAGATGAAAGTGATTTAAGATTTTTAGATAAGAGCAATGTGATTGTTGGTCTAAAAGCAAAAGGTAAAGCCAAGAAAGATACTAGTGGCTTTGTAATACAAACAGCATAGGAGGTAGATAATGAAAACATGGAGTAGTAAAATAACCTATACTGTATTTGATATAGGTGCAGATTGTGAAACAAAAGAAGACTACATAGAATATGTAAAGGAAACTTTTGAACAAGAACATAACATATATTTAAGAGATGATGAGATAACTGATATACAAAAGGAGGAATCATATAATGAGTGATTGGCTAGAAGGAACTAAACCTAAGAAGATAGAAGCTAGATACAGTGCATATATTAGTTGGGATTTAGATGAACTAGGTATTGATTGGGATGAGATAGAAGATTGGGACTTGTTAAGAGCAGACCTACACATAACTTTTAAAGATGGAACTCAAAAGGTGTATGAAAACTGGCAAGACTTAGACGTAGATTATAAACATAACTTTGAAGAAGTACTTATCCTTGATGAGGACTGGAATCAAGTGGAGGGATTGAACTGATGAAAGTATATGAGATAACAGTAAGCACAACTGTTCAGATAGATTCTTTAGATGACTATGCTGAAAGCAAAGAACATGCTATAGATATTATGTGGGATAGGTGGGGTGTATATAAAGACACTTTAGAAATAACAGAAGTAAAAACATGGGAGGTAGATGATGAGTAACATACACAACGAAAGAACATTAGAACAAATATATGAGCAGGTCTTAGAAGATGATGCTAAACTATTATTAACAGAAGAGATAGATGAGATTTGTTATCTGTATGAACTTCATGCAGATGATGATAGAGAAACAATACTTGAGTTTTTAGCTGAAAGTATTTATTATAACCAACATACCATGGAGGTAGCAAAATGAAAGGAATACTAATAAACCCACACGAAGAAACAATTACTGAGGTAGAATACTCAGGAAACTATAAAGAAATATATAGCCTTATAGACTGTAGAACTTTTGATGTAGCTATGGCAAAAGAAAACAATGATTTATACCTTGATGATGAAGGTCTATTCAAAGACAATCAAAAATACTTTAGAATGATAGAGCTTGGTGCAAATTATGCAGGTAAAGGTTTAATATTAGCACATGATGATGAGGGAGAAAGCACAGCTACAACTTTAACTTTACAAGAGGTAAAAGATATGGTACAATGGCTACCTGAAGGACACAAAGAAGAGCCTTACATGGAGTTCATAACACTATGACACAGTACAAAGATATAGTAGAAGAACAAAAAGAAAAACTAAAAGAAGAACAACTTGATAAAGATATTAGTTTTATTGAAGTAACTTTTAAAGATTCTAAATGGGAACGTGAAACCACAGGCTATGCAAGTGGTAGGCGTGTTGTAAAATATAATGATAAAAGAAAAAAGGATGTAACAGAATGGTAAATAAAATAAACTTATTTTTAATTAAAGTAATACTAGTTATAGTAGTAGGTGTAACAATGTATGCTAGTGTTATTGTACTCAATGATGATATACTAAACAATAGTAATGATATTAATACTATTAATAGGAAGATAACTTCTTTAGAAGAAACTTCTTCAAAGCTTGAAAGAGATATTGAACTATTAAAGATGACTCATAAAGCTTTAAGAACTTCTATTAATACACAAGAACAATCAGCAACAGGTGGTGTTGGTGTATTGACAGGAAAGATATTACCCGAGGAGGAATAATGGAAGAAGGTTTTACAAAACTAAACAGAAATCAATTTAGATATTTTGAGGAGTGGTTAAGCAAACACCTTGAAGAACTATACGAAAACAAAATAGCATACGAAGTTCGTTGGAAAGACAAGAACTTTTATGTTAAACTTTGTGACGAAAGTAGTTATACAATGGATGATATAATGCTTGACATTCAACAAGAAGTAGGGTATAATAGCCCCAATTAAACGCCAACAAAGGAGAAATTATATGGCAGTATTAGAAGGAAAAGCCTACTGGGCTTCAGTAACAACACCAAACACTACATTTGAGCCTGTGTATACAGTTGATTTAGTAGTGGAGAATGATGTTGCAAATAGTTTTGAGGCTCGTGGCTTCAAGATAAAAGACTTATCTGTAAAGGATGAGAATGGTGGGCAGACCTCTGTGGGTAGAGCCTTGACAATAAAGAGAAAAGTAAACGGTCCGAATGGCATGGTAAGAAATGCACCTAAGCTTTTTGATAAAGAGAAGAACGCTATGGATGATGTAGTGGGTAATGGTTCTCATGTCAAAGTTCAATACAATGAGTGGGAAACCGACAACAAGTATGGTCAGTTCAAAGGCTTGGACTTTCAAGCTATGCAAGTCATTGACTTAGTAGCTTTGAAAACTCAGGACGGTGCTGAGCTAAACCCGTTTGGAGACGGGGAGGAATTTTAATATGATTATTAGTATTAAGAATGATGAAGGTGTCACGTCTTATGATGTGAACAAAATAGAAAATGAAGAACTACAAAACAATGCTCGTATTACCATCAATAAGGTAGGCACGTTGGAAGTTCTTTTAGAAGCTTTAAACTTTGCGAGTTCTGCACATAGGGGTAATCTTGAAACCCTCTTAAAGGATACTCCTGAAGCAGTGGTAGAGTCTGAAGAAGAAACAGTTGATGAGGAAGCTTCTAGCGAAGAAGACTAATTAACTTTTCATATCTCCAATCGAAGCCACTCTCGTAAAACAGGGTGGCTTTTTTATTTAAAAACGAGGGTAATTATGCAAGAACAAAGTAAATTTATTAAGTATCATGTTCCGTGTCACGAATGTGGTAGCAAAGATGCAGTGTCTGTCAACGCTGATGGGTCTGCAAAATGTTTTAGTTGTGACAAATTTTATTCAAACTACGAGGGAAACGTAACGCCAATGACAAACTATATCAAACAACCGACACCCAAGCCTAATGTAAATGCACATGGTGGTATCTTTGCAAAGCTTACAGATAGAAATATATCTAAAGAGACAGCAGAAAAGTATGGTGTTAAGGTTGTGTATGATGCAAGTGGTCAACTAGCACAGCACCTTTATCCCTTCTATATTAATCACGAGCAGTGTGCTACAAAGATTAGGTATGTACGAGACAAACGCTTTTCGTTTGATGGTACTATACAAGACTCAGGATTGTTTGGTCAGAACCTTTTCAAAGAAGGTGGTAAGTATCTTACGATTGTTGAGGGAGAGTGTGATGCTATGGCTACCTACGAATTACTTGGTAGTAAGTGGGCAGTAGTATCTATCAAACGTGGTGCAGCTTCGGCTGTAAAAGACATCAAAGAAAGCCTTGAGTACGTAGAAAGTTTTGACAATGTTGTCATATGTTTTGACAAAGACAAAGCAGGTATGGAAGCTTCACAAAAGGTAGCTAGTATTATCAAGCCCGGAAAAGCAAAGATAGTTACGCTTCCTAATGGCTACAAAGACCCTAACGATATGCTCAACAAAGGTAAACACCAAGACTTTACAAGAGCATGGTGGGATGCACAAGTCTACACACCAAGTGGTATCATCAGGGTATCAGAGAAACAACATGACTTCCTAAACAGAGAACGTAAACAGAGTGTGCCTTATCCTTGGGAAGGTCTTAACAAAAAGCTACTCGGTCTTAGAGCAGGTGAGCTTGTAACTCTTACAGGTGGTACTGGTCTCGGTAAGTCTAGTATTACAAGAGAGCTTGAGCATTGGCTTATCAATCAGACAGATGACAACGTAGGTATCATTGCACTTGAAGAAGACTGGAAGCGTACAGTAGATGGTATACTTTCTATCGAAGCTAGTGACAAACTATTTATCGACAGTGTTCGTGATGACTATGGAGATGCTAAGCTTACTAGCATGTTCGATAAGGTCTTCAGTAAAGACAGGGTATTTATCCATGCTCACTTTGGTGCTAACGACATTGATGCTATCTTTGCAAAGCTTAGATATCTTATCGTAGGTTGTGATTGTAAATGGGTTGTAGTAGACCACTTACATATGCTAGTGAGTTCTATGTTGGATGGGGACGAACGTAAGGCTATCGACAGTATCATGCACAGACTTCGTAGCATGGTTGAAGAAACAGGTGCAGGTATTATTCTTGTCTCTCACTTACGTAGAATCGAGGGTAACAAAGGTCATGAGAATGGTGTCAGTGTAAGCTTATCTCATCTTCGTGGTTCAAATAGTATTGCTCAACTATCCGACTGTGTTATAGCACTAGAAAGAAATCAACAGTCAGATGATGATTTAGAATCAAGAACAACTAAACTTCGTATACTTAAATCAAGATACACAGGAGATGTAGGCATGGCTTGTTCTCTAGTGTACGACAAAGAAACAGGTAGGTTAGCAGAGTATGAGGATTTAGAAATGCTTAACTCTAAAGAAGAAGATATCATACCATTTTAATAGGAGACAAATATGCAATTAGTATTTGACATAGAAACAGACGGACTAAATCCTTCAGTTATATGGTGTCTCGTAGCACAAGATGAACTCGGAAAGTTCTATCACTTCTACGAAGACACCCTTGACGAGGGCATAAAGTTCTTACAAAAAGCAGACAGGCTTATAGGACACAACATATTAGGTTATGATATACCTGTAATCAAGAAGCTTACTGGTGTAGACTTATACCACTCAGATAAAATTATAGATACATTAGTTTTATCTAGGCTACTAAACCCTACAAGAGAGGGTGGACACAGTATAGCTAAGTGGGGTTACAAGTTAGGCTTACCTAAGAAAGATTCCCCTGAGTGGTCTGCCTTTACACAAGAGATGTTATCTTATTGTGAAAGAGATGTAGATATAAATTATAAATTATTTAATTATTTGAAAAAAGAATCTTTAGGTTTTTCAAAAGAATGTATAAAGTTAGAACACAAAGTTACACATATACTTGAACAACAAAAACAAAATGGTTTTCTTTTCAATGATGAACAGGCAATGTTCCTAGCTTCAGAGTTAAGTTGTAAGCTAAAAGAAACAGAAGATAAGGTACATGAAACATTCAAACCTATATGGATTGATGACAAAATAATTAAACCTAAACTAAAAAAAGATGGTAAACTTTCCAAACAGGGATTGACAGAACAGGAGTACTCTGATATAATAGAGGGTACGCTTGAACAAAAACCTTTTATGAGGAAGACACTTCAAGAATTTAATCTAGGCTCTAGGAAACAGATAGGTCAAAGACTCCAAGAACTTGGATGGAAACCCAATAAGTTTACACCAACAGGTCAGGCTATTGTTGACGAGACTACTCTTAAAAAGATTACTCATATAAAAGAAGCACAGCTTATAGCAGACTTCTTACTGTATCAAAAGCGATTAGCTCAAGTCCATTCATGGATAGATGCAGTGCATGAAGATGATGGTAGAGTGCATGGGTCAGTCATTTGTACTGGTGCTATCACTGGTCGTATGGCTCACAGAGGTCCAAACATGGCACAAGTACCTGCTGTTTACAGTCCGTATGGTAAAGAGTGTAGGTCTTGTTGGGTTGTACCAAAAGGTTACAAACTTGTAGGTATAGATGCAAGTGGATTAGAACTTAGATTGTTAGCACACTATATGGCTGACGAGGATTACATAAATGAAATTATCAACGGAGACATTCACACAGCTAACCAACAGTTTGCTGGACTTAAATCAAGAGATGAGGCAAAAACTTTCATCTATGCACTCATTTACGGGGCAGGAGATGAAAAAATTGGAAGCATCATTAAAGGAAATAGAGCAGACGGTAAGCGATTGCGAGAACGCTTTCTTACTGGTCTACCAACACTTAGAACTCTTAAGGAACGAGTTGACAGAGCTTCGGAGAAGAGCTACCTCAAAGGGTTAGACGGTCGTAAGATTCTACTACGACATAAACATGCAGCATTAAACACTTTATTACAGGGTGGTGGTGCAATAGCCATGAAGAAAGCTTTAGTTATCCTTGACGATAACATAAGACTTAACGGTTTAGATGCAAAGTTTGTAGCTAACATTCATGATGAGTGGCAGATACAAGTGCTTGAAAGTCAAGCAGACTTTGTAGGTAGGCTCGGTGTAGAAGCAATAGAAAAAGCAGGACAACATTACAACATGCGTTGCCCTTTAACAGGCGAATATAAAATAGGAGATAGTTGGTATGAAACCCATTAAAAATACAAGTAGAAAAGGAGACTTCGCAGAGTATTATGCTGTAACATGGTTATGGGATAAAGGCTACGAGGTTTTTCAAAACTCAGGTTGTTCGGGACCAGTTGATTTGATAGCTATAAAAAATAATGAAACAACTTTAATAGATGTAAAAACTTTATATGCAAGAAAAAACAGAGAAGTAAACTGGGATACAGGTAAAGGATTACTACCCTCAAATAATAGAACAAAGAAACAAATAAAAATGGGAGTACAGTTATTAACTTTTAACCCACATACAAGAGAATTAAAATTCGTGGAGCATTCAGAATGAAACCAATAAAAGAAGACAGAAAAAAGTTTGACATTGACTTAGCTTATGGTACAATAAGAGAAGAAAAAATAGCAGACATGATGACCAATAAAAAAATAGAAGTTAAATCTGAAAAAGATTTATGGCAAAAGTCTGGAAACATCTGTATAGAATATGAATCATACGGTAAACCTTCAGGCATCAGGGCAACTGAATCTGATTACTGGTTTCATAATCTATGTGTAGGAGACAATGAGTTCTGCACATTAGTTTTTAAAACAGATGTACTTAAAACAATAGTAGATAAAGCAAATACGTTTAGAACTGTAAGTGGTGGAGACCACAACGCAAGTAAAATGTTTCTTGTTAACCTACAAAAATTATTCTCATCGGATGTAATCAACGCATTCAAGGAAACAGAAAATGAAAAAGCTAAGTAACTTAGTACCCGACATTTATGCCATGTTAGATTCTCTGACAGAAGGCAATGAGTTAGACATTTCAGAAGAAACTTATGAAGAGTTTGGTAAAGAAATGGCTGATGCTCTTAGACACTGGGCTACTCCTCAAGACAGAACAAACAAAGAAACTCTTAGGATGTCTAACATAGGTAAACCTGAAAGACGTTTGTGGTATGATGCTCATACTCAATCAGACACAACAGAAAAATTACAGCCTAACATACAGATTAAATTCTTATACGGACATTTACTTGAGGTTTTACTTTTGTTCTTTGTTAAACTTACTGGTCATAAACTTACCGACATGCAGAAAGAAATAACTGTAAACGGAATCAAAGGACACATGGACTGTAAGATAGACGGAGAAGTGGTAGATGTAAAGACTGCATCAGGTTATGCCTTTAAGAAGTTTAAAGAAGGTACACTAAGTGAAGATGATGCCTTTGGTTATCTCTCTCAACTAGCAGGTTACGAAGCAGCCGAGGGTACAAGCAAGGGTGGTTTCTTGGTTATGAATAAAGAAACAGGAGAGCTTTGTACTTACATACCTGACGATATTGAAAAGCCTAACATAGTATCTAAGATAGATAACATAAAAGAACTTATAGTAAAAGATACTCCACCTGAGTTTTGTTATACTCCTGTAGCCGAAGGTCTTTCAGGCAACATGAAGTTAGCTAAGAACTGTGGGTGGTGTCCTCATAAGATAGAATGCCATAAAGATTCTAACGAAGGTAAAGGACTAAGAGCTTTCAAGTATGCCAAAGGTCCTGTATATTTTACAACGGTTACTAAAGAACCAAAGGTTGAGGAAATAAAACTATGAGAGAATTAAAAACTAAACAAGTACGTAAGCTATCTAAAGAGTTTGTAGTAGAGTGGTTACAGAGTATGCTTACTGAAGAAGAACAAAAGAAAGTAAGCGTAGATAATTATGAAAAGTATTTACCTGAAGACACACACTTCTATGCTAACAGAAAACTAATGGTTTCTGCCTACACCCCTAGGTGGTTTGCCCAAAGAATTAAAAAGGTTTTAAGAACTAAACATATAGATGACATTACTTATTCGGATGTTATTTAATGGTCGGCTTTAGAAAACCTAGGAAGGTTAGACCAAAAGAAAAGGATGTTCCAAAGGGATATGATTCTAAGTGGGAGCATACATTGCACACCACTATCTTACAAGAGTGGAAACATCACACGAATAAAGTTCCTTACATTGTTGAGCATAATTACGAGCCTGACTTTGTAAAGAGGATAGGTAACAAAGAATATCTTTTAGAAGCAAAGGGTAGATTTTGGGACTATCAAGAATATAATAAGTATGTGTGGGTGCGTAAAGCACTCAAGCCAAATCAAGAGTTAGTGTTTTTATTCTTGAGTCCTTATGCTCCTATGCCACAGGCTAAGAGAAGAAAGGATGGCACTAAAAGAACACATGCAGAGTGGGCTGATAAAAATAAATTTACATGGTACAGTGAAAATACTTTACCTGATAACTGGAGAAACGATGAACTATAAATTTAATGAGGATGAAATAATAAAAGACATACAAAGCTATGTAGACGCTACGTATGGCTTACATTATTCCAACGGAAAGTATCAAGCATCAGATATGATAATAGATGCAGGACATGGAGAGGGTTTTGCTATGGGAAACATCATGAAGTATGCTATGAGATACGGACAGAAGGGTGGTAAAAACAAAATGGACTTGCTAAAGATAGTACACTATGCTATAATAGCAATACATTTACAGGATAAAGAAAATGATTGAAGACAAAATAGGAACTAAGCCTTACTTAGGAATTGAAATAGACTACGATAAAGAAAAAACATTTGATAAGTTTAGTCTTGATACATTGAAAGATAGATATCTTTGGGAGAATGAAACACATGCACAAGAAGCATTCGCAAGAGCCTCCGTCTTCGGAGCAACCTTCAAAGGTGAGACAGATTTTGAGTTGGCTCAAAGACTTTACAACTACAGCTCCTCTCGTTGGTTCATGTTTAGCACTCCTATACTTAGTAACGGGGGAACAAGTCGTGGGCTTCCTATCAGTTGTTTCCTTAATTATGTTCCTGACAGTAGGGGTGGTTTATCTGCTCACTATGACGAGAACATATGGTTGGCAAGTTCAGGTGGAGGCATTGGTGGATATTGGGGCGATATTAGGAGTAACGGTATTTCTACTACTCATGGCAGTCGTTCTACTGGTTCAATTCCTTTCATGCACGTAGTTGATTCACAGATGTTAGCCTTTAATCAAGGCACAACAAGACGTGGTAGCTATGCAGCTTACATGGATATAAGCCATCCCGAGATTGAAGAGTTTATAAACATGAGAAAAGAATCAGGTGGAGACATCAACAGAAAGAATCTCAACATACACAATGGTATAAACATTACTGACTCATTCCTTGAAGCAGTAGAGAAGGATGATGACTGGAGATTGATTGACCCTAAAAGTAACGAAGCTGTTAAAATAGTAAACGCTAGAGACTTATGGTGGCAAATCATTCATGCTAGAGCAGAGACAGGCGAACCTTACATGATTAACATAGATACCTGTAATAAATATCTACCTAAAGCACAGAAAGATTTAGGTCTTAAGATTAGACAGAGCAACCTGTGTTCAGAGATTACTCTACCAACAGACGAAGAACGAACAGCAGTATGTTGTTTATCATCCGTAAACCTAGAACACTTTGATGCTTGGTCAAAGGATGATAACTTTATACAAGATTTAATAACCATGCTTGACAATGTTTTACAGCACTACATTGACAACGCAATAGATACAACACAACTAGGAGAATACAGTGCAAACTTTAAAAGATTTCAGAAATATGTTAGAGAAGGTAAAGAAGGATTTACTAAGTCTGCCTATTCGGCATATAGAGAGAGAAGTCTCGGACTCGGTGCAATGGGCTTTCATGCTTACCTACAAGGGAGGAACATTCCTTTTGAAGGAATCTTTGCGACTGGCTTCAACTATAAAGCATTCCTTTACATCAACACTAGAGCAAACGAAGCTACCAAAGAGTTGGCTGTGCAACGTGGAGAAGCTCCTGACATACATGGTTCAGGTAAGCGTAATGCTAACCTCATGGCTATTGCTCCTAATGCTAGTAGTGGCATTATATGTAGTGGCACTTCCCCTAGTATTGAGCCTTATAGGGCTAACTGCTATACTCACAAGACCTTATCCGGCTCTTACCAAGTTAAGAATAAATACCTTGAAAAGGTTCTCAAGACTAAGGGACTGAAGGGCAAAGAGTTAGATGAAGTTTGGAAAGATATCTCAGCCAATGAGGGTTCGGTCCAACACTTAGATATACTTTCTGATGATGAGAAAGAAATATTTAAAACAGCAAATGAAATAAACCAAATATGGATTGTCGAACATGCTGCTAAACGACAGGAGTTTGTGTGTCAAGCACAGTCTGTCAACCTATTCTTTACTTTACCTAAGAGTACAGAGCCACAAGAAGTGCATGATGAATACATGCAGTATGTGAATGATGTACATTGGTATGGTATGAATAAATTAAAATCGTTGTATTACTTTAGAACTAATGCAGCACGTAATGTAGAAAATGTAAACACTAAAGTTCCACGTATAAGACTAGACGATGTGGAATGTATCGCCTGTGAAGGGTAAGGAAAAATTATGAGTCTATTAAAAACTAGAGATTATTATAAACCGTTTGAATACCCATGGATGTATGAGTATTACAAACTACAAAATCAAATGCATTGGATGCCTGAATCAGTTCCACTGCACACTGATGTAAAAGATTGGCAGGATATAAGTCCTGAAGAAAAACATTTACTTACACAGATATTTAGATTGTTTACTCAATCGGATGTTGACGTAGCTTCAGGCTACATAGATAAGTACATGCCTATATTTAAGAAACCTGAAGCAAGAATGATGATGTCATCTTTTGCTAACATGGAATCAATACATCAAGATGCATACAGCTTACTGCTAGATACAGTAGGTATGCCTGAAATAGAATATAAAGCTTTCTCAGAGTATGAAGAGATGGCTGACAAACACGATTACGTTGGGGAGTTTAAGCCTTTAAAATCTGATAAAAGAACTATAGCTAAAACACTAGCTGTTTATTCAGCCTTCACAGAAGGGTTGCAATTATTCTCTAGTTTTGCAATCCTCTTAAACTTCCCAAGGTTCGGTAAGATGAAAGGTATGGGTCAGATTGTTACTTACTCTATCCGTGATGAGTCAATGCACGTTGAAGCAATGACTAAATTATTTAGAGAATTTATCCAAGAGAACATAGAGATATGGACAGATGATTTCAAAGCAGAGCTTTATCAAATCTGTAGAGAGATGGTTGAGTTAGAAGATAAGTTCTTAGACTTAGTGTTTGAGATGGGAGACCTTCCGGGACTTACTAAGAAAGATATGTATGCTTACAATAGATACATAGCTGACAGAAGATTATTACAGCTAGGACTTAAGACTAACTATGACCAAAAAGAAAATCCTTTAGGCTGGATTGATGAAGTCATGGGTGTTGAGCATCAGAACTTCTTTGAAGGAAGAGCAACAACATACATGAAAGCAGGTCTACGAGGTAAACAAGACAGTGTTACTTTTACAGAGATTGAGAAATGAGGACTAAAAGAAAAGAAGCATTAGTCTTAGGTTACAAACTACTTTATGATAGGTCAGGTAAACTAGTATCAGAAAGAACATCAACTGATATATCAAGCCTGAAAGATTACTTAAGTAAAGAAGAGTATCATACTTTAGATACAGTTTTGAGAGAAGCTAATCTTAAACTTGATAATGTACACTCCTACTTAGAAAACTATTTAAGTGCGAGAGTTATGACGGAGAAATAGTAAACACTTGTACTTTGTTTTCTTTACCTTTTACAAGTATAGATTTCAAAAGAGTTAAGGATATAGCACTCTTAATTGCTGTGTTATATCCTATTACTATATCTTCTCCAAGTTCTTTAGTAGAGCTTTCTAGCCTTGCTGCTAAATTTACAGCATCCCCTATTGCAGAGTAATCAAACCTTGAATCACTTCCCATATTACCTATTACAGCTTCTCCTGTGTTTATCCCTATACCTATGTCTATTCCTAAATCGGCTTCAGCCATATCTTGTTTTATTTTCAAGGCTGTTTGAATGGCTTTGGTTTCGTGTTCTTCTAAGTCTATAGGTGCATTAAAGATAGCCATCATTGCATCTCCTATATACTTATCTACCATACCACCATGCTCTTTAACTGCATTAGCTTGAATCGTTAATGCTTTATTCATAATTTCTGTTACTTGTTCGGGTTCTAAAGTCTCTGACAAGCTAGTAAATCCACGCACATCTGTAAATAAAAACGTACAATATCTTCGTTCTCCTCCTAACTTCAGGAGTTCGGGATTATCTTGTAGTTGTTTTACTTGTCTTGGGTCAAGGTAATGTTCAAATTGTTTCTTGATAAGCTGTCTAAGCTTGAATTGTGTTCTAAAGTTTAAATAGAATTGTAAGGTAGCAATAAGTGTCATACTTATCATGCTCCATGTAAAGTCTAACAGGACATTAGAGCTTACAAGGTGATACTCCATATAGCCCATTAGAGAGAACAAACCTAAGAATGATACAACACCCTTAGTGATACCTAAATAATTGATTGCAAGGGCTGTGAGTAAGCCTGAGAGGATTAATAATAATAACTCAACAAACAATCTATAGTCAGGTATTTGTGGTGTGTCCATCAACATACTTTCTGATAGAGCAGCTTGTATCTTATGAGGTTCTAATAGTCCTACGGGCGTTGCGAGTTGTGGAGATATACCTTTAGCTGTGAATCCTACGAACACAAACTTGTTAGCTACGTCTAGTTCTTCTAGTGTAGTCTGTGGTGTATCAACCCAACTAATCCATTTACGACCAAGACTATCTGTGGCAATGGGTGGAATGCCTCTCACTCTAACCTGTTCAATTCCGTTTAGGTTTGTTACAACCTGATAAGTCTGACCACCTCCTAGTATTTTTAAAACTTCCGTTCCAAACGAAGCGACCCACCCATTGTTTGTTTGCTGTAGTAAAGGTATACGCCTTACTAAGTTATCTACATCTACTGGTGCAGATATAGCACCTTGATTAGCTGATTGTTTTAAAGGCTCTATGTTCTCTAAGAAACCTTTAGCTTTTGGTAAAGATACTATTGGACCTTTGATAACTGTACCAACTGTCTTTGGATAGTTACCGTTGTTTACTTCAGGCATAGCTATGACACTTGGAGAGCTTTGTAAAGCTTTAGAAAATGCATCATCTCCACCTAGCCTATCTGCATGTGGAAATAACATAACCCAACCAACACCTAATGCACCAGCTTCTAGTATATCATTGTGAATCTTTGCAAGTGTTTCTCTAGGCAAAGGATATCCACCTTGGTCATCTAGGAATTGTTCGTCTATGTTGAGGATTGTAAAGTGTCCGGTTGGACTTTGTTCTTGTACTAGAGCATCAAAGGTTTTTAATCTCAAGACCTCTAATGGAAGGGCGTTGTAAAGTAAAGGAATTGTAAGTAAAGATAATAAACCTATAGACCACTTCATGTTAGTCTCCTTGTGTTATAGTTATACTAGAGTTACCACCACCGTTGACAACTATCTGTGTACTCTTACCGTTCTGTATCATTACTACGGTGTAAGCATTTGTTTTATCTAAGTCTAATTTAATCGTGTCTTCTAAAGCTTTGTAAAATGTTATTACGTTATCAGTCATAAAAGTATTTATCTGAGTCTCACTATCGTAACCAATCTTAGTACCTTTTAAATCTATATCAGTTTTTAAAATTGTTGAGGTTTGGTCTAACTCATTGACATCTTCTATAATGTCTAACAAGTCTTCAAGAAAATTAACATCCAAGTAATTTATATCAAGCTCTGTAAATTCTAATTCATCTTCTGCTAAGTAATCTATTTCTAAATCATCAAACTCAAGGTAGTCAACATCAAGAAGATTAGTGTTGCTCCCTCCATCTTGTCCTTCATTCTCTTTTATTTCCTGTGGTGTATTTACAATTAACATGTTATCAATTAACTCAAGAGTCAAGTCAAGGATAACGGGATTAGTGGGTTTAGTTTCAAACATAGAAACTGTAGTAGCTTGATAAGGCTTGTTAAGAACCACCTGTCCCATTGCTGTACTAACGAGTATCTCCCCACTTGGAAGACCATCGTCATCAGGTAATAAAATAATTAGACTTCTACCTAACTCATCAACAGTCACGGTAAAGTCTGTACCACGTATACCTATCGTGGCACTTGGAGTTTGTATAGATATGTTTTCTTTATCTATAGATGCTAACTTACCAGTGATAAACCTTGCAGTACCACTGGCGAATTGTAAAGCCATCTTAGACTTAGACGGGTCAGGGTCATAGATAAATTCGTCTATGATTAATTCAGAATGCTCTGTCAATCTAACTTGACTGTCATCTAAAAAAGTAATGCCCAATCTCCCGTTAGAAGTTTGGACATTATCGTAGCTGTTTATGTCTAATGCTAGAGAAGCTTGGAAGGTTTCATCTCTTACGACTCTACCTGTTCCGTTCAGTTCAGTTATGTTGCCTATATTAGCAACCGACTGCTGTTCCCCCATCGTTCTGAATGACACAGATAGTACCACTAGAACCAGTAGAATTAATTTGTAACCAGTCATTGTCTAAAGTACTCAATTGTTGTATGTTAAATGTTCTAGAGTTACCTGTTTGATTTAATTTAAAGTAACCACCTGCATAGCCTTGACCAGTAAAGTTGATAGTATTATCGTTACCATCTACATTTACGTCATTAGTAGCATCAGTGTAGTTAATATTAAAATCAAGTGTGTTACCATCTCCATTGATAACCCAATCAACATCTGCATTACTTGCAAGAGCTGTAGTTGCTAAGTCTAGTGTAAAGGTATTTGTACCACCTGTTACATCTACATTAACATCAGAACCATCAGCACCATAAGTATTAGTAGGGTCTATCTGTACGTTGAACACGTTAGTAGAACCATCAAACTCCCAAAAACCTATGAAATTATCAGCAGTAATATCTCCTAAGAACTTATTGTTTGACCCTATTTGATTTATGTCTATGGTCTGTGTAGCACCATCTAAATCTAATGCAGTCATAGTACCAGCAATTGCATCTGCTCCACCTATAATGTTACCTGAACCTAACTGTTCAGCATCTAAGTTAAACGTAGCACCTGATTGGTCTATGTATATTTCGTTGTCAGCCCCGTATAGCACTGATACATTCATCAGTACAATCAGGCTTAATAATTTTAGTTTGTTCATATTTCCAATAGCCTCTCTCTATTCCTATGTTTATAATATTCAACACCCCAGTCTCTACAGCTTTTTGTAATGCTATAGAAACACTTTCGTTCTCTGATATACCACCTTCTATTTCCACTAGCTCTGTGCCAGTCTCAATAAAACGAAACACATCTTGAGAAACACTTGTAGATAAAATGCTTTTGGATACTAATGTTTCCATAAGAACTTCACCGGTAGATACAGATACTAACCTTAAAGATATAGTAACTGTGTCTTCTCTAAACTGTTTACTTGTCCCAATGCCTAAGTACCTTGCACCAGAACCTCCAGATTTTAGATTAGCTTCGTAACTAATCACACCACCTTGGACTAACAACCCTGCAAATAACAGTGGTTGCATCTTATTATCTTCTTTAAAATCTTTACGTGTACTACGTATGAGTTGTCTTTCTTTTGTTAGGTCATCTAAACCTACACGTTCTACAACTCTAAAAAACTCTCCACCTGCTGTATGCTTAAAAGCTCTAATAAGAAAAGCTTCAGGTGCTTGTGTTACTGCTGTACTAAACAAAGCAAAAGTACTGTTACTTCTACGCTGTCCTGTTAAGTCCCTAAAACTATTAGGGTATATTGCTATCGTTGGTTTTACTTTAGCTGGTGGTAAATTTCTTAACTCTTCTGATTGTAAATCTAATGTAGAACTTGACTGGATTCTTTTAGTTAAAACTAAGTCTCCACTCTCCTGTACTACTGCACAACTAGAAAGTAAAGTTACCAACAGGCAAAGATATAGTCGTTGAATTGCCATCACTGTCCGTTATAGTTAAAGTTATTATTCCGTCTTCTACCTTATAGACTATTGTATTGCCTTCTAAAGTTAGTGTGCCAAAGTCAGAAGGAGTCTCACCAAACAAGTTCTCTACTAACTGTCTTGACAACTGTGAGTATATACGTGATTCCAAGTTCCTTATGAACCTTGCAAGTGTTGTATTCTCTTTGTCTCTTTCTATTTGGTCTTGTAAAGCTTTTATCTCTGCTTTGAGAGCTGCCTTACGATTGAACTCTTGGTTCTGAATTGTAAGATAATGTGAGCTAGTGTTGATACCACTAAAGCTAGGACTCTTAAACTTATGTACCATTTCGTCTGCAATGCTTCCTACAGACCAAAACATAATAAGTATAGTCCAAAAAAACATACAGAACTTACAGTTCCTTATAGTTTTATTGCTTTTAAATGTTGGTTTTAGTTTCATAATCTTTAAAATATTTGTGAGTTTATCCAAAAAGCACCTAGCATAAAGCCAAACACTACTACTTGTACAATAGAGGCTATAGTAATCTGTCTCATAGGGTGTACATCTACAATCTTTTCTATCCAAGACTCACTTGGAGAAAGATTAACTATCTGTAGTATTTTTTTATTAGTCTTTTCTTTGGTCTTTTTTTCCATCTGCTCTTGCTATCCTATCTATATCGGGTTTTAAACCCATTGCTGCCCGACACATGGCATCTATTCTAATCATGTCGTTATCCATCTGTCTTATTCTATCTATTAATGCAACTATCATACCATGTTGCGTATCTAACTTCTTATGTATGTCTGCTATCAAAGATTTAAAAAGTACCCATACAAGATATCCTAACCCTGCTGCACCTGCTGCCGGAATACCTATAGTTTCTATTGCTTGTATCCAATCGTTCATATTACTTCTTAACTAAACTACCACCAAAGTACATACCTATAATAGCTGATACTAAGTTGGTGTCTAATTGTGTAATTACAAGACCTTGAAATGTAATCCATTCAAAAACATCTCTACCTTCTTTAAAAAACCAAAATCCCGGTTGAAAGTTTGTATATCCTACAGTAACATCTACAGCAGGATAATAAACAGCAACAAGTTTAGGTAAAACAACAATAGCAAACACTGATGTTAATGCTATAATTCTTCTTGTCCACTGGAATCCTTTATCTTTAACATCTCTTGCAGCTTTACGAGCTTTCATTTCAAACTCACCACGTGTTATAAGAAGTTTTTGTTGGTCTTGTTTAGCCTTACGACTCTCTGCCCAAACACTCATAACTCCACCGAGTACAGTAGAGCCTAACATAGTTATTATTTCAAACGGAAAACCCATTAATCAAAAGTACCACTTTCTATGTTACGTTTATAAACAGAACCAACTGTGGTTACGTAGTCTTGGTCAGTAGCATATCCAGCATTTTTAAGTTCTTGTAAATACTCCATGTCTGACTCAGCGTTTAAAGCTTTATCATAATTTCCTGTGTTTAAAAAGTTTATATAACCTTTTATATTAGCATCAACAGTATCATATGTTCTAAAATTAGCTACTTCGTCTACTTGTCCTTGACCATAGTCTTCTTTAGTGGGCATCATTACGCCTTCAAACTTTTCACCTTTTCTTACTTTAACTCCAAAAGTATTGTTAGCTTTTCGTGACAACGCACTCATTCCATATTCGCTTTCTGCTCCTGCTTGTGCTGCTGCCATCTTTGGGAAAGGATGACCACTTTCTTTTAACTTTAAATACATATCTTTTACAAACTTATCAGGCTCTTTATTTACTTCTTTATTATGAGTATGTTCTCCTGTTTCTTCATCGTATTGTTTTTCATTTTGAGTTCTATACTTTGTTAAATAAGAATTTATAGTATCAGTCATACCACCATCTTTAAACCCTAGTCTTTCCATTTGTTCTTTAGGCTTTAAAACTTCATTAGCTACGCCTATAATTTTTTGTAAGTCAGTTAAACCTTTTGAAGTTTCTTTATAACTTTCTTGAAGAATAGGATTTTTTCTATCTTTAGGGTCTTCTTGAACATTTGGAACTATTCCTCCTGTTTTATAGTTTTCTCTTAAGTCTTCAAAAACTTCAGTTCCTGTTTGTTTATAATTATCAGAGTCAAATATAATAGGTATATTACTTAAAGACAAGTCAATAACATTAAGGTCTTGTTTTAATTCTTTGTATTGTTTTAGACTAGAAGAGTTTTCCATTAACATTCTATCCATGTCTTTTGTTATTCCAAGAGGTTTAAAACTGTCTCCTAATGTTAAATATATTCTATCTGATTCATTAAAACCTGAATCTTGTAATAAAGCATTAACATCTAAATTAAAAGTATTTCCAGACTTTATTAGTTTATGCGTTTTAGCATATGATTTAGCATACTGTTGATTTTCTTTTAAATAATTATTAATAAATTTAGTGTTGTCTAAATCTTTATCAATAGCGTTATATACTCTTCTTCTTCTGAATCCTTTTTCTTTACTAAGTTTACTAGCTTTAAAAGAAAAAACATTTTCTACATATTCTTTATTTAAAGGTTGAGTTCCCCATCCTGTTAAAAACTTCATAGCTTGGTCAACAGGATAAATATCTTGGTCAAATTCTGTTTGTTCTTTACCTAATGTTTTAGCCCAGTCTATTCCTCTATCTATACTTCCCGGTAAAACAGTTTGAAATATATTAGCCATTAAAATATTAAGATTATCTTTATTTAAAGCATTTTCAATTTGAGTTCCGGAGTTATCATACTGTTCACTTTTATTAAAAGGATTTCTCATTAATCTTTTATCGTTAGTTATACCGTCTGAAAAAATATAATTACTTAATTGTTCTTGTATTAAAGATTCACCTATAAAAGGAGCAACCATTTCACTAGTTAAAGTTGTAAACATATCTTTGTAAAGCTCTTCATCATTTACATTATTAGAATTTAAAATTCTACGAGAAAGAACCTGTAGTGGTTTTTTAGGAAAATCATAAGCATCCCATGTACTAATATTTGCTACAGTAGGTGTTCCGTCTTCTTTAACTGTAACAAATAAATTAGCATTTTGCATATAATCAGGTAACATGTCTCTTGCTGCGTCTACAACATCTGTAGTTACACCATACACTGCTTTGCTTCCTTCTTCAACTGCTTTAGCTCCTACTCCTCCCATTACGGTAAAAGCAGCTAAACGATTAGTTCCTCTTTTTAAAATTATATCACCAGCTTCAGTTGCTCCTTCAGCTTTTAAAGCTTTTCCTGTTGTAATTTCTTTATGAGCCCTTCGTAGTGTTCCTTGAGAAATCCTAATTGACTCAGACATAAAAGAAAAGAATTTACCTACAAAAGGAACTCTTCTTAAATCTTTTAAAATTTCAGGAACTAAATCATAGTTAGGTAAAGTATCTCTAGTCATAGTAGCTGCTTCATCTTTAATAGCTTCTAGATTTTTAAAACGATAAGTATCAAATTTTACATCGTTAGGAAGTGCTTTATTAAAATCATTTAACCAAACTTGTTCTGACTCATACATATTAACTTTATAAAAATCATCTGTTCCTATGTAAAAATTCTGAGCTTTTTTAGCTACGTATTTTAAACCTAATTTACCAAAAGCCCAATCAACTTTACCTACTAAAAATCCTTTCTTAACTTTACTAATATCTTTAGCTAACCCTTCTATATCACGAGCTACTACTCCTTTACTTAAAAGACCTCTTCCTGAAAGTTCTTCATGATAAGCCTGTGCATCTTTATCTCTTCTAGTTTTAGCTCTTAAAGTTTTTACAATCCTTAAACTTTTAGCAGGGTTTAAAGTATTAACTCCATTAGCTAGTGACATATGATTACCACCAATAAAGTTTTTAAAATGTGTAGCGTGTGAGTATACAGTTTTAGCAGCTTGTGATAATCCTTTTAGTAGTAATGTGTTTCTATATGCCCAGCCAACACCTCCTCTAATACTAAGCTCGTTTGTTTCTAAAGTTTGTTGTCCAAACTTTTGATAACTAGAAAAATATTCTTTCATTTCAGGAGTAGTAAATGTTTTACTAAGTTTACCGTATCCTTCTCCTATTTCTTCTGTAAAAACTCCTGATGGCTTAGACTTAAAGTAAATTTCAGAGCCTTCTTCAAAAGCATCATTATAAAATTTTATATCTTCTACATATTTAGAAAGTTTAGTTGTTGAATAAATTAATGCTTGTATAGGGTCTTCTATTTCTCCTAAGAAATTTTTAATTGGTGGGGGAATATCTTTACGTCCATTTAATATTTCTTTTCTAACTCTGTCAAACTTATCTAAATTTTGAGTAAAAGAACTTCCTGCTTTAGCACCTTTACCTTCTATTATTTTCATCTTAGCAATTACTTCTAATCTTAAATCTTCAGGAGCAATGTTAGGATTTTCTTTTAATATTTCTTCTTCTAAAAATTTACGAGCTTCTTTAAGTGAATCTTTACTAGGAACATAATTAGAATCTTCATAAAGTTTAAAAGACCTCCTAACATAAAAACCTAAACTATCTGTATATATTTTCTTTTGTGCATTAGTTAATGTATTGCTTTCTAACATTAACTTACTAAGGTTATCTTGTAAATTCCTTGCCTGTCTAATGTCATCCCACATTTCTTCTGGAAAATTACTTTGTAATTCTTTTTCAAAAGTAGGTTTTTGTCTTTTACCTAGTTTTATTCCACTTTTACCTGTTACTATAGTAGGGCTTCTAAAGTCAGTATATAGAACATCACTAAGTTTTTTTAAAAACTTTTCTTTATTTTCTAATCTATTGTTACTAAAAAAATTACCATCGCTTACTTTTAAAACTAAATCGTCTAAAGATTTTTCTAAATTATAAGCAGTATTATTAATATTATCAGACCATTTTTCTTTAATGTTTTCTGTTTTTAAAAACTTTTCATTTAAAGCCCTAGTTCTTCCTCCTCTTGTAGTAACTAATTTACTTCTAAGATTATCTAGTTTTCTTAATATAGGACTATCACTAAACTGTAGATTAACATCTGATAACCATTTAGTATACTTACTAGGTTTCATAGCATCTATGTCTCCCATATCTACTACTTTACCATCTATAACGTCTTGATTTCTATGGGCTAGTGTAGCTTTTCTTTGAGCTGTATCAGACTTAGTATAATCTAAATCTAATTTTTTTACAAAAGATTCTAATCTATCACTAGTTCCTTGTCCTATTCTGTTTATACTATTTTTAAATCCAGTTACAAATTTATCTTTTAATTCTGCCTCTGATAAATATTTACCACCTTTAAACATACCACCTACAGCAGCAACTCCTAAACCAAGAAAAGCTCCTTCAGCTAGTAAGTCTATTCTATTTTCTAGTTGAGTTTTAGTTTGTCTATCTGCTGTTAAATAGTCTTTTAAGTCTCCTTTCCAACCTGTGTCTTCAGGCATAAACTCGCCAAGCCATTCTGCCATTTGTTCATCATAAGGATTAAAACCAATTTGAGATGCTATAGCTCCTGAAGAGGCTTGTCTACCTGTGTAGGCTGCTGCTGCTCCTAGTTTTGTTGAAGGAACAACTTTTGGTATTTTTTTCTTAAATG
>Ga0102825_1000057_pt1 | contig 24107 bp, 30 predicted proteins | sample ColrivemetaGS579_FD_78461 | JGI IMG/M metagenome (GOLD analysis project Ga0102825, IMG submission 78461) | Estuarine microbial communities from the Columbia River estuary - High salinity metaG S.579 | ecosystem: Environmental > Aquatic > Marine > Intertidal zone > Estuary | place: USA: Columbia...
AACCACTCAGCCATTAATCCTTTTAAATGGTTTTTTTAGATAACGACACAATTTTATTAAATTTGACAATTTTTTTTTTACCTTCAACTACATGCTGTACCTCTTTAAAAATGGGACCGTATATACGGGTACCTAAAAATTGTAAATTCGTTGGATTTAATAAAACTACACGGTTTGTGTCACATTTTACATAAATACCATCCTGCCGAAATATTTTTTTTTTAACTGCAATAACTAAACCAAAATATATTTTTTTTTTTAATAGCTTTTTTTTCAATTTGAATTTGGTTATAACTACACCTAATAAATCACCTACACTTCCATATAACTTATGTTTATATTGGATATTTATACACTTTAAAAATTTAACACCGGTATTATCATAAGGTAATAATTTAGTTTCTTTTTGTATCATCTTCTATAATAAAATCAAATTCTCGAATTACAAACTCCCATTTACAAGGTATTTTTCCTTTTATACCTGCATTAAAAGCATCTAAAAGAGACATATCTGAAAGTGTGAATTCTAATATTACTTGCCCAGCCTTTACATCTATAATTCAAGAATCTAAAGCTCCTACACCCTTACCCATACGACTACCTTTAGATTTTTTAGTAATAGTCTGATTTAAAAATACACAAATTCAGAATTTACCAGCTCTTTTAGTTAAACGTACAAATACCCTACGTATTGATTCTAGTTGCTTAGGTGTTAAACGACAACTTTCTAATAGCCTTATACCAATTAAACCATATCTTAAATTATTAAACTTTATATTTTTTATACTTTTTTTAAAATATTTTTTATACTTACTAGTTTTATTTAATAAAGCTATCATTTTGTTTCCATGAATTTTTAAAATAGAAATTTCTGAAATCTTGAGCTAATTCCAATTTTTTATAAACTACTTGTTTTTCACTATCATCATAAACTACTTCAATAAAACCTGTTAAAGGGAAATCTTTACGTAAAGGATATCCTTTAAAACCATAATCTGTTAATATACGACGTAAATCAGGATTATTTATAAAGTAAACACCAAAAAAATCCCAAACTTCCCTTTCTAATCAACCTGCACCTGGAAAAAGAGCTGTTACTGTAGATATTATTGGGGAGCTTTCCTTTATTTTTGATAAAACTTTTATACGATAATTATAATCTATACTTAATAGATTATATATTATAGAAAATCTATACTTGGAGTTTGGTGAGTCATAGCAAATAATATCTACTAATACTTTAAACTGACCTAATGAATGTTTATTTAAAAATAGCAATAAGTTATAAACATTTGTATTTGATGTTTTAAAATTTATACTATTATAATTAAGTTGTGCTGATTTAATATATTTATTTAATATAGTTTTTAAAAATACAACATAAAGCTTTTTTATATATAAATTCTTATTAAGTAACATTTGAATTGGATGGGATTCGAACCCATGGTACAAAAGTACACTGATTTAGCAAACCAACACCTTAAACCACTCAGCCACCAATTCTATAAAGCCAAAAGTGGAATCGAACCACTATTTTCAGATTTGCAATCTATTACATTACCTTTATGTTATATGGCCTACGTTAGTTTTCTACCAATATCTAAAAAGTTTAACTTTAATAACCTTATTAAACATTCGCTGTAGTATCAATTATAATATTTATCTATACTAGCTACTGTATTAATAATTAGTTTATAAGAATTTATATGCTCTAATAAGCTATTATGTCTTTCACATAAAACGTCTATTTCATTTATGATAGGAAAGTCTGATAGAACTAAAAAATTCTCACCCCTATTAGATTTTGATCTGGTTTTATTTACTATATCTAATACAGGTAAATGTATTAATAAAATTTTAAAAATAAGATTAATATTTAAAATTAATTTAAAAGCAACAAATTTATTATACTTTTTATTTCTTACCTTCCTTTTATTAATTAATAAGCTTGGAAAAATACCTAACATTAAGACAATTATAATAAAAAAAAATGAAAAACTTTGTTTAGATTTATTATTAATAACAAATAATAAATTTACATTATTAATTTTAGAACTATTATAAAGTAGGAATTTTGAAGATAATACTGATTTAATTAATTTAGTATAACTTTTATTATGATTATTTAACACTTTACCCAAGGGCAGAATCGAACTGCCGCATAAAGATTTTCAGTCTTCCGCTCTACCATTGAGCTACTTAGGTTCTTATTTCGTGGGATTCGAACCCACATCTTAACGCTTAACAGGCGCATGCTCTACCTTTAAGCTAGAAATAATGAGGTAGGTAGGATTCGAACCTACGAAGGCGATGCCATTAGATTTACAATCTACTGCCTTTATCCACTTGGCTACTACCCCGTGTAAGAGGATAAAAGGACTCGAACCTTTACTACTGGTATCAAAAACCAATGCCTTAACCTTTTGGCTATACCCTCTAAAAGGTTTCTGATTTATATTTGTAAATTAACCATACTTTTATAGAAAATACACCAAATTTAGTATAACTTTGAGATATACTAAAACTAACTAAATCTGTAAAAGTTGTCAAACTTTTTTTTTTATATGATGCTATAAATTTTCTTTTTCGTAGTTTACCTTGGAATTTACCACATACTTTAAAAAATACACCTTTAATGTCGAATTTAGTACCATGATGAAAATACAAAAATAACAATCTTTTAATTTTTTTTAAAAAAAAAAAATGACTTTTTTTACTTGTTATATATTTAGCTATAAACCAACTTAGTAGGTTACTATTTTTTAGATAAATTGAAAAAAAAAATATATATAAAAAATCTACAAAATAAAATAAAGTAAACCAATTTCAAATTAAAGCTTTATGTGGTATTCTTAGTATATTTTCTGGATTAATTATATTTAAAATATTCTGTATAACGACCTTAGATTTAAATTTTAAACACTTATATAATAGCCTTTCTATTTTAATATTAGTTATTTTGTACCTTAATTTTTTTTTTAAAAAAAATCATTTTTTATTTTTTAATTTTTTTTTTTTATTTATAAAACTTTTTTTTTTTAATTTTTTAAAAAAATTTAAAAAAATAAACTTAAAAAATATTAAAACTGCTTCTAAAATATTAATAATTATTTTAGAAGCAGTTTTAATATTTTTAAATATAAATATATAAATAAAATTTATATAATTTATATAATATAAACAATTACAAATTAAATTATAAAATTTAATATTAAATTTACAATTTAAATAACTATGTAAATTAATATTTAATTTTAAAAATTTATTTACAATAAACTTACTATTGACTTTTGTAGCTCTATCTATTTTTAATTTTTTAGGTCTGTACTTTTTAAAAGCGTAATTTTTAAAATAGGAACTATTTTTTTTTTTAATATTCATTTATATAAGAAATTCTAAAGTATGAATGCTTTAATTTAATTTTAGGCATAAAAAAAGTAGATATTTTAAAAATACCTAAATTACAGTAAGAAAAAATAAAACAAACTTTATGTAAAACTATTTGAAATTGTTCTTTGGAAAGTTTAGACATGGTTGGAGATCTTACAACACTAAATTTTTTAATTTTTTTAGGTAAATGAATTACCTTGTTATTAAAAGATTTAAATATAAAACAATCGTATTTAAACAATAAAAAATATAATTGCTTTATATCTCTGTAAAGATGCTTAAAAAAAAAAGATTTTATATATATATATATATTAGATTTTTTACTAATTAGCATTATTTTTTATAAAAATATTTAAAAGATATTTTATAAACTTTGAATTTTTTATGCTTTTTTGTTTTCTTTTTAATCTTTACATGTATTTTATACACAAAAGCATAAATATTAATAACATTATTTAAAAAGTAGCTTTTTAAATAACACAATTTATAGCGCAATTTTAAAAAATAAAAATGTAATATAGTAAAAATATACTGTGTATTAAATAAACCATGTAATTTTTTAATTGTAGGATAACTCTTATTAAATCCAAAATTTGTAATGCCTACCCTATTTAATATTGGATTAGCTCTTTGACCCACCTAATGTAAATTAGCAATCTCATTAAAATATATAGCCATTAAAATTATAAATATATAAGATTGTAAAAAAGCTATTATAAATTCTAAAAATACTACAACTAATATTACTAGTAATGGGGGCATAGCTATAAATAAATATGATGGTCCTAATGCTACTAAAGATCATACAAGTCCTACTAATATTTTTAATAACGTATGTCCTGAAACCATATTAGCAAATAGTCTTATAGATAAACTCAGCATTCTAGAAAAAAAAGATAAAAATTCAATTCAAATTAAAAATACAGCAATTATAAATGGTAAATCACCTCCAGGTAAAAAGATTTTAAAAAAATCCCAACCATTATAACATACACCTATGATTGTTACCATAGTAAATAAAGCTGAAGAAAGAAAGAAAGTTAAACAAAAGTAAGCTGTAATTGTAGAACTAAATGGTATCATACCAAATAGGTTAGAAAAAAATAAAAATACTCATACAACAAATAAGAGTGCAGTTTTTATTTGTTTTTTAAAATTTAAATTACCAAAAATTGTTGTTTTAAACTCATTAAAAATAAATAAGATAAATTCTTTAAATTGCAACTCACTTTTTATATTCGTAATTTTTGCATTGTATAAAGCTATTTTTTTGTATCTATTAATTTGATAAATAACACTTATTAAAAAAAGTATTACTGGTAATGCTATAAATAAAATACTATCTGAAAAAAAATACCAATAGCTGCAGAAAATTTGAAAATACACATATACTACACTAAATTGTTCTAATGGATCACACATTTATAATTCTATAGTTAATTATAATTATAGAATTTAGATTACTAAAAAGTCGATGCTTTACCGACTTTTTTTATCGTTGATTTGCCTTTATATATTATACCCTTACCCTTGTAAACATCTAACTTTTTAACACTTTTTAATTTAACTAAAAACCTATTAAGAATAAATAAATTTAATGACGTTAAACTTAATTTTTTATTCTTTATTAATTTTACAAATATATTAGGTAGTATGTTAAATTTAATTAAATGACTAAAACCTATAACAATATATAAATTATTAGAATTAATTTTAAATTTATAACCAACTCCTTTTATTTCTACTAACTTAGTATTATACGTAGCTGATCACTTAAAAAAATTTTTTAATAATGTTAAATTAGTTTTATAGATCATTTTATTACCTTGTACTTTAAAATAATTAAAATTAGAATCTATTAAATTTTTACAAGTTTTAAACTTATACTTTATAAAACCTAAGAAACCAAAAATTAAAATGTACGTGTATCTTTTTGATTTTTTAAAAACAGCTGTTTTAATATTAAATGGTACGTTAAATATAAGTTTTTTCATTTAAATTATTATACTTACTATTACTTTACCACCATTAATTAAATTAGTATTTTTATTATAATTTAAACATATACCATTATTACTTGTTATAATTTTAATATGTTTATTAAAAGAATTTAATTTAGAGTGTACTTTATTACCTGGGGTAGATGCTAATTTTAGTTTTTTTATTATACTTATACCTAAGAAATCATATTTAAAGTATATATAAATTTTAGTTTTATTTATAGTATAACCTACAATTAAATTATAATTTCATAATGAATCAAGAAAATTAACTACTACTTTAGAATTACAATATATTAAAAATGTGGACTTTTTAACCAAACATTGATTTATTGCTGCTATTAATATTACTATATTATTCATTATTTTTAAATTTTCATACTTTATGTTTATATAAATCACTATAAACAGTAACTAAATTTTTATTAAAAGGTAAATAAACTTTAAATATTATATTCGACATTGTTTTTACATAAATACTTTTATTATAAATATTTTTTTTTAATATTATCATCTATAATGAGTTGAACCCCTATTCAATAAAACTAATTTTCTAAGCTTTGTTTTTTCTACTAGTGCAGAATTTTTATTATAATTTATTACATTCATAAACTCAGTTAATAAAGATCATATTAAACTATGGCTACTTTTTTTAATTCTTGAAATAATTCAAGATAAGCCTATTTTAAATTTCTTTAAATCATTTATTGGTAAAGGGAAAACTTTTGTATCTTGATGTTTTTTATAACCCTTTTTTCGCCTTTTTAATTTTTTATTTTTTGAAAATTTATATATACGTACACCTATTTCAGGCTTTAGTATACTTAAAGAATCTAATAAAACAAAATAAAAATAAGATTTTCGTTTAGTTTTAATAAAATGAAATAATTTATTAAATATAAATTCAACTTTACTACGCTTTCCTTTATTTAAAAATTTTGAAAATAATGATGACATTAATTTAGAGAAGAAAAAGAAACTGTATTTAAATTTATTAATATTAACTAATTTTTGCATTTATAAAAAGTTTATTTTTAAGACTTATTCTGTGTATAAAATAAATATATTTAACTTAAAAAAAGGTTTAATTTATATTAAACCTTAAAAGACTTTACTCTAAATATAGTATATTTAAATTAACTTTAACGAAGGTAATTGGATTCGAACCAATAATAACAATTTTGAAGACTGTAGTGTTAACCATTACACTATACCCCCTCTCTCTACCAAGATGACTTTCTTAAACCATAATAGGTACCATTAGAATTTCTAATGCCTATACGTGATATATTAAATAAACGAATAATACCATTTTGTCTACCTGTACTAATACACAAATTACGAGTTTTACTAAAAAATACGTTTGAACTTAAATTATATATAATGCAATTTACATAATCTACTAAATCTGTTTTAAAAAAGAAATTAAAAATAAGTTTAAAGACCATTAATTTTACTTCATATATCATACTTAAATATCTATAATTTTTATTTATGTTTATTTTTATTTTATACATGGGTTACACTTAATTGGATTCGAACCAATATATAGCTTATTAATATATATGTATGTAAATAAGCTATTTTACCGACTAAATAAGCTTAAATTTAAAAGTAAAATTTCGTTATTATTTTTAGACATCTACATTAAGCTTTGTATAGTGTCTACTTTTTCTGATAATAGAATAACTTGATCCAAATGTTGAGATAATTCAGCTCTCGTTAATATGGTTACTTTTTGTAGATTTATAAGTCCAGTTTTTAACATTAGCAATTTTTCTAATGACGTATTTAGATCTACATAATGTGTATCAACTGCCATTTTATTATTACCTATCATATTTAATGTGTCTGTTACATATGAAAGTATTTCACTGCTTATTTTTAAATTATCTGCTATTTCTAAATTATTGGATAACACATTTTTATCCATTTTTGCTATTTGGTCATTTATATTGTTTAGAATCTTTTCATTTGTAATTACTTTATTATTAATTGAATCTACAGTTTCAGTTAATTTTGTAATTTGATGAATTGATTTTTTTTGAACGGAAATTAAATCACCCATAGCAGGCCCAAAATAAGCCCCAACGATTATTACAATAACTGTACACGTAAAAAAAGCTCCTATTTCTCAGGTATTTTCTAATACCCAATCCGTTAACGGAGTAATTTTTTCTATATTGCTTTTATTTTGGGTGACTTTATTAATAGAATTAACTAATTCTAATTCTAGCTCGTTAATTTTACTTTGTAAGATATCCAATTCTATTTTTAAGTTACTCTCTTGAATATCCAAAACTTCAAGTTTAGATATTCAAGAAAAATAATTATAGTTGGATTTTTCTAACAAAGTCGATGCTTGACTAGTTATAGCATTAGAAAAATCAAACCTTTCCTTAATATACTCTATTGGTTGACCTTGTTCACTAAATACCATTAAAACTAAAAATTTTAATTTTAATGGTATAAAGTCTTTTAACCAAAAGACTTTATATATAGATCAACCACTTACTTTTAAAAAAAGTGTATTGCATATGGCTATAATTACCGATATAGGTTTAATAAAATTAGGTAGTATTTGTAATATACTAGTAACATTATTTATTAAAATTAAACCTATAAATAATATTGGTAATATTATATATAACCAACTAGTTTCGAAATATTTGACACTCAGGTACATATTACTAGTTTTACCTGTATACATTAAATAAATAAATAATAATACATATATGCTATATAATACATTATTATATACCCTCATAAATTGAATTTTTAATATTTGTTTAAGCATATTTGCTATTTTTTTTTTAGGGTTCATTTATTTATAAATAAAGTCTATGATTTTATGCACTAAGTTATTAGTGTAAGGGCATGTATCATTTATGGGAGCCATATTTGGTTTATTAATTGTGCTGGGGCACTGATTTATATTTACTATGGTATCATTTTTTTCACCAGTTGAATTCCCATTTTTATAAACTTTCATTAGCATAAACACCATACCGGTTACCGCACTTAAAGTAACCACTGTTTTGCATTTATCCTTTCATTGAATTCATTCTAGTTGTTTGATTAACCTATAATTATCTTTAACGATAGTTTTCAAATTAATTTATCTATTCTACTAGATTCAATACTAGATTCAAGTTTAGCAGTTAGTATACTACGCTGCTCATCTCGTTGATCCAATTCAGCTACAGCTGTCAAATATTGGGTATTTAACTCCTGTAACTTATTATCTATAGAAGCGGCTTTCGCTTCTAAAGTTTTTTGTAATTTTTCCTTCAATAACTCATTTTCCTTAATACGATCTGCATATTCATTTGACAATATTTCAAATGAAATCGCTTGATTAAGGACACTTGATTTAAATACCCCTGCTAAATCGTAAAATTGACCTTCAAATGATTCTACGGTATTTAAATCTAAAGTACTATTATTTGTAAATACATCTGTTATGGTTAAATCATGGTGTAAATGCTCATTTTTTAAATCGTAAAACTTTTTTGTAATGTTGGAATTTTTATTGTTGTTTAAATCTTGTCACATGTTATTATTAATTCTAGGCATTTAGCTTATAATTGGATTCGAACCAATATAGCTTATTAATATATATGTAAATAAGCTATTTTACCGACTAAATAAGCTTATAACACACAAGTGTGTGTGTCATACTTATTTTACTAACTAAATAAACTTATAACTTATAACACACAAGTGTGTGTGTCATTACGTTATAAGAAACACAAAACATTAACCGTATCGGCGGCAAAACCGTAAAAGTAATAATGTTTGCACTATTTGCATAATCTACTTAAATAAACTACTTAAATAAACTACTTAAATAAACCACTGTCTATGATAATGTGACCTTTTAAATAAATATTTTTAAGGTTTCTATCTATCGTAGCTCACATCCTATTTCACACTATTATTAAATTTAAAAAAGTTAATTCAGTTTTATTATTATTTTATTATCTTTCTCAGTTTATTTTTATTTTTACTCCTCACCCATACCCTAATTTTATTATAATTACAAACAAACAATTTTTTTCTTTTTAGTAATTATAATAATTATTAAATAACCATTAATTTGGAAAGTTTTTTATAACATTTGTATTTACCTTGTTTTCTAATGCGAAGACTGATATACACAGTTAATTTATAAATAGTTAACAAAACAACCCAAGAGTTTTTAATATCACTATCATTACCGTTTAAATAAAGATTAATATTAAAAGCTTTTAATATTAATCTTTATATGGGTACATGTTATCTAAGTTTACCTTTAAATCATTTTTTTTTAACGTACCTATAGTTGATTCAAAACTATTATATATTTCCCAGATTTCTTGTATATCTGGTGTATTTGCAATACTTGGTTTTAAATAAAATTCTAATACGAAATTTAATGGTATTTCCTGCTCGTATATATTTACATATAATTTCAATTTCATTTTCTAATTCTGGATGATATTGAATCGGATCATTACAAGTTACTATAGTTTTACCTGCTTTAGTATAGGTACGTCAAATTAATAATCGAATAACACCTGCGTCTATACTATGTATTAAACCTGGAATAAAAGATCGAGCCATTTTTGCATAATTAATTTTATTTTTTAAGCTATTGTCTAAAATTCTTATAGCTTGATGCTTTTTAGTTAGGGGATTATAATTCGATTTACTTTTAGTAGCCTGATTATGAAAAATTGTTCATGTACAAAAACTACCATCTAAAGTTTTTATTACTATCTTACCTCCATTTAATTCTAAAAGATGTTTATTCAATTTTTGCAATTTATTTAAACATCTTGTCAATCCTCCAAATAATTCATTAATAAATATTGGGTAATTCTTAGAAAATAGGCTTATCTCTTCATAGAGATTTTCATTGATAGATATATTACTGTTTTTTAATATATCTATTATTTCATCAATTCTACCCCTATATAGTTGGCCATACGTATAACACATGAAGACTTTTTTTGTTAGATTTCTATTAGTCATTAAATAAGGATACAATGACGGTAAATTATTTATAGGTTCCGTAATATTATTGTTAATAATATACTTTTTTATGGTATTTCATAAACTAAAAATATTATCTATACTGTTTGTGTTAATAATATTACTATAGAATATATTTAAATTTTCTTCATACGCTATATAACCTTTTATCATAGATCTTATTCCACTAATTGTTAATTTAGCAGGGGTATAAATCACACATTATTAACTTACTTCAACCTGACGTTTTACCGAAAAGCCATTCAATAGTATAAATACGTGATCTATAATCTAAAGCATTGTGATAATATAACTTATGGCCTACCAACAATCTAGCTATTTTTATTTTATACATAAAAAGATTATTTTTTTTATTGCACTTTTTTATAGCAGGCATATAAATAAAAGACAACTAAATATTTAATTATACTTTATTTAATTAGATTTAACTAAAAAAAAATTCAATAATAAAATAAACGATTGAAAATAATATTCCTGATAATATAAGCGTAATTTCAAATGGAGTTCTATTAGTTATTGTAAATACTGGTATTTCTAACGCATCAGAAATCCTACTTGTATAATTTATTTTTATTTCTATATCGGAATTAACCCCAAGCCGGTTCAATTCGTTAATAATGTAGTGTTTATCTATAACTAGCGTACCTGGTAATTCCACTGTCAATTCAAACAGGGTTTTTCCAGCCGTGGCTTGATTAATTATATAATAAATTACATTACTACGAATTAAAAGCTCTATAAGATGCACATTGTAATTTTTGTACATTGGGAAATACTTAATAGTCATAAATACAGTGTAATCATATAGACCTTCATTATTAGAGCATTCCTTAAGTAGAAATAAAATAAAATATAATAATAAAATAAAACCTACAAAATAATCTTCCGAATTTACACCACCTGCTATAGAATAAGTACCCAACATTTCTCCTGCTGTTACATTTCTTAAACCACTCGCTTTAACTATACCATCCCCAATACTTAATATTACACCCTCATCTTTAATATTAGCACTTCTAATTATATTTTTATATTTTAGTATCATTACACTCAATTGGATTCGAACCAATATAACTTATTAATATATATGTAAATAAGCTATTTTACCGACTAAATAAGCTTAAATTTAATTTATATAGATAAAATTAAATAGCAATTCATTGTAAAAAATTTAATGTAATTTAATACTACAACTATATCACAAGGTATATATATTAATAATAAAGAAATTATATATAATAAACTAGTAATTAAATTTTCATAAAAAACACACAAATTTAAATTTTTCACATTATTTTTTTTTTTTATATTCGTATATAAATTTTTGTATATACAATAAACAAAATAATCATTTTCATTTCTATTTACATTCTTATCAAAAAACATAATTTTTAAAATCTTTATGTATACAAAGGAATTTACTATACTAATAAGTATACTATATATAGCCAACATATACATAGAAGAATCAACTAAACTTTTAAATATATAGTATTTACTAAAAAACCCAGCTAATGGGGGTATACCCGCCATTGAAAATAATATTATACATATAATAAAACTGTATCTTTTATTAAATAAACCGAAATTTGTTAAATCTGATAATAAAACAAGGTTTTGACCTTTTATATAGCTTTCTGTATTTAGTAAAATACTAAATAACCCTATACTACTAAGTATATAAATAAATATAAAAAAAAAACTAGAAGTAAAACCTTGTAAATTTCCAGTTACTAAACCAAGAAGACTAAAACCTACTTGGTTTATAGAAGAATATATAAATATACGTTTTAATCTTTTTTGTGTTAAGGCTCCTATACAACCTACCAATAAAGAACCTATACAAACTAAAATAAGAACGCTTTTTCAAATAAACATTAATGGATAAAAAATATAAAGAAGTAACCTTACAAACAAACAAAAAATACCTGTTTTAACGGAAGTCATAAAAAATGTAGTTGAAGGTAGTCATGAGCCTGTATAAACATCTAAAGATCACATATGACAGGGGAAAAGTCCTAATTTAAATAAAAAACCATAAATAATACAAAATAGTCCATATTGTATACCTTTATTAGACAATTCTATATGATTTAGAATTCATTTTATATAAAAAAAATCAAACGAACCTGTATGACCATAAATTATTAATATACCAAATACCAGTATACCTGATGCAATAGCACTTAAAATAAAATATTTTATAGAACTTTCTAATGAGCCTTTATTAAAGGGAAATGCTGCTAGTACATATAATAACAAACTTAATCCTTCTATACTTAGATAAAGAACCATAAAATTATATGAGGATACAAGTACCATTAAAAAAAATAAACCTAAAACTATTAATAATGGATACTCAATACTTGAAGTTTTACTATTTAATAGGAATCTAAATGAACCTATTAAAACTATTAATGTTCATAAACATAGTAATAGTTTTACACTATTAGAGTAAAAATCAATAGTTAAAGCGAAATTAAAAATTATACTCGAACTTTCTAAATTGTAAATTTGTACAAAACTATTATATAAAATTAAAAATACACTAAATAGTATTATATTAAATATTATAAAAACTATATCCTTTTTTTTATAATATTTAATTAATATACTTGAAAAAATAATTAATAATGAAATGATTATAATAAGTATTATTTCATTATTAAATAGTTTAAACTGATATGGGGATATTTTAAAATAAAAATTATTCATAAAGCTTATATAATTTTGCAATATAAAAAACATTAAGCGCTATGCGACCATAGGTTCAATTATTAATGATGTCAATTAACTCCGCTTATCTATATGATCCCCTACTGATATATTAAGAGACACTAATGTTTTAGTTTGAGAATCATGCCTTATATATAAAGTTATTATTATCCCTGGTATTAATCATATACTGTTAGCTCTTAGTAAGGCGCCTACTAATATCCGTATCAAACCAAAATACACAAGTAATAATTACAGTGAAATTTATGATCTGGTATTACTCTACTAGCTTACCCAGTGGTTTAATATAGTACCCCGTTGTTACTCATAAACAAAGCCTTCAGTTAAAAAAATAAAAAAGATACCAATTTTAAATAAGGCTTTGATTCTAAAACTATATAAGCTTTAACGCTACGTAATTTTCCTATATTAAAAGTGCAGTAAAAAATAATGTAATAGCTTTGTATGAAATAAAAATTATCTATAAAAAAATACATACTAATATCTACTTGTATTGTTTTTTATTACCTTCTTTTCCAACTCTCAATAATAAATAAATTTACAATAATCAATTACTTTATACCAAACACAAAATCGAACGAATCAACTTACTAATAATAAAGCAAAACTTATAATTAAAAAATACACATAACTAAAAAACCAAATAAACCCTGTATAAATTAAAGACAAAGATCAAGGTAATAAAAATACAAATCCCAAGATAAAAATTAAAAATAACACACCAACAATATAAAACCATACATCAAATTTTTTTATTGGCATCGAATGGTTAAAAACCATTCGTAAGAACTGGCTTTTTCATACATTGTATTTTTTATGGGTACTATACGAAATTTACTAATAAAACTAGTACAATTACAAAACTTATAACTGTAAAATTAATATAAAAATTATCCTGAATAATAATAAGGCTGTAAAAATGAGTTTTTACTTTATACAATAACATACTATTTTAAACAGTTGTTTTTTTAAACTTGAACTCTTTCCAAGGTAAAATAATTGATAACTTTAGTCAAAGAAAGCGAAAAATATCAATACATACACAACAAATCAGTAATAACAAAAGAGGAAAATATACTGAAGTGTTATTATCAGCCTCGAAATTTTACACCTATATAATTAAACTGATTGGAAGTTTAATTATTAGAAGTTTGCTCAGTGAAGCTTTTTATTTTATTTTTATTGCTAGATAACATTACTTCCTACTGGACTCGAACCAGTACCCAAATATGGAACAGATTTTAAGTCTGTCGCGTCTACCATTCCGCCAAGGAAGTTGTGGGTTATCAGTGGGACTCGAACCCACAATTATTTGATCCACAATCAAATGCGTCTACCATTCCGCCATGAAAACCTTCGAGTAAAGGGACTCGAACCCTTAGACCCTGCTTGGAAGGCAGATGCTTTACCATTAAGCGATACTCGATATTATTTTAAAGTAATTATAAACTATTTTAGATTTAACTTTTCAGATTCTCCAACTACAAGTTCCCTTACAGTTACCTTGTTATGACTTCATCCTCGTAATTACCCACGCACGTTAGATTTAGTTATTATATCAACGTATAATAACTAAGAAGCCAACTTTAAGCAAGCACACTTCAAGGACGTGACAGGCGGTCTGTTCAAGATAAAAGTACATATTCACCGCAACGTGCTGATATGCGATTACTGACGATTCCTCCTTCATATTCTCGAATTTCAGAGATTAATCTGAACTGGGAAAAACTTTATAGATTTGCTTTATTTAATTTCGCTTCTTTTTGTAATTTTCCATTGTAGCACATATTTAGCCCTTAATATAATTGGGCCATAACGACTTGACGTCATCCACTTCTACAGATGTTTTAAACAACTTCTATTTTTAAATTTGAATTTACAATAAAAAAATGGGTTGCGTTTATTGTCTGAACTTAATCAAAACCTCTCAACATAAACTGACGACAGCCATGCAACACCTTTTAACTAAGGTAAGGTTTTCTGCGGATCATCAGATTAAAACACATGCTCCACCGTTAGTAAAAATCCCCGACTTCTCCTTTAAGTTTCAACCTTGCGGCCGTACTCCTCAGGCGGAATATTTAACGCGTTAGCTGTTAATACTTTTAAATATTTAATATTCATCGTTGACGGCGTAGATTACTAGGGTATCAAATCCTATTTAATCCCTACGCTTCCGTATATTAGTGTCAGATAAATCCAGAAAGTTGCCTTCGCTTTCGATATTCCTTTCAATATGTCGAAATTCTACCCTTACACTGAAAATTCTACTAACCTCTATTTATCTCTAGTTATATTAATATACGATGATTTTTAAAAAATAATCCAATTTTTTACATCGTGTTAAAAAAACTACCTACATACCCTTTACGCCGAATAATGCTGAATAACGCCTGCCCTAACCGCATTGCCGAGACTTCTGGCACGGATTTTAGTCAGGACTTCTTATATAATAGTATATCATAATTTATTTTTATCGAAAGGGCTTTACAACAATACTGTCACATCACCCACAAAATTTTTCCAGGTCAAGCTTTAGCTCATTGCCCAAAATTCTCCACTGCAGACCCCTTAACGTGAGTTTAGACCTTGTCTCAATTCTAATGTGGCTGAACGATCTTTCAAATCAGCTAAGGATCGTAAGCTTGGTAAACCTTTACTCTACCAACAACTTAATCCTATACCAGCCTATTTAATAGCAATAAAATTTTTTTTAATATAAAATAACTATTTTTACTAATCTGTAAGTTCTGATATATTACGCACCCGTCCGCTATAAAAATTAAACTCGCATGTGTTATAAAAATTTCTAGCGTTCATTCTGAGCCAGGATTACTCAAATTTTTATAAAATAAAAATTATATTTTTGTTTTATAAATAACAAAATTAACGAGAAAGATGGGAATTGAACCCATATCTTAAGCTTGACAAGCTCCTATTCTAACCTTTAAACTACTCTCCCCCTAGGCTCAACAGGAATTGAACCTGTACCAATCCGTTATGAGCGGACTGTTCTACCTTTAAACTATAAGCCTATAAATACCCCTTGCTGGATTCGAACCAGCACTCTTAAAAGAAATAGATTCTAAATCTACCGCGTCTACCATTCCGCCAAAAGGGTACTTTTTTAACTATTAAAAGTTAATACTATTACACCAATCATTGCAACAAGTAATATTACACCTAATATTAAAAAACAAAAAAAATAATGTGTATATATTAATATACCAAACATCATTATATCATTGCTAATAAAATCTAACATTACAGGTCAATTAAATACATTGTTAGAAATACTTAATGTACTATGACATACATTTTTTAATATTAAAAATGCTACACTATAAAATTTTAAAATAAGTAAAAAAAAAAAAGAACTACTTCAAATATTAAAATTATTTTCAAATTTTACATTACTTACTTTTATATTTAGCATAATTATAACAAATAAAAATAACATTATTATACCACCAATATAAATTAAAAAATATATATAAGATAAAAACTCAACTTTATAAAAAAATAAAGTTATTATTGATAAAAAAAAAACTAAAGCTAAACACAAGGTAGAATAAATTGGAGTTTTAAAATTAATAATACTCAAAGCTAAATAAAACACGATAAAATATAATAATAATATAGTATAGTCTACAAACATGGTATTAAAAAGTAGTATTTAATAAAAACTATTTATTAAATACTGATATAATTTAAATTTTATCAAATATTTTTTTCTTTTTCTTATTTTTACTTTAATCTGAGTTAAACTACTTGGTATTAATAAAACAATACCTGATAGATTAAGCATGTCAAATTCTAAATAGTTCAATGCCCTATAAATTCGTGAATGGATTTTATACAATCCATATTTAGTTATAAAGTTACCTAATCAAAAGGTTCTATTAAACATCAATTTTATAAAATCATTTATAAATATTTTTGAAATAGGATACTGTATTATAACATTATTTACCGATACAACACCAGAAGAAACTCAAAAATATGCACGTCTCAACCTCCAAAAAAAATGAAATCTTAACGTACAAGGAGCTAATTTGCATTCAAAATTAAAAATTAAACCTTTTAATTTATTTTTTCATTTTTTAATATTAAAATAGCATTTTTTTAAATTTCTCATACTTCCTAAATTATAAAAATTCAATAAAAAATATTTTAAAAGTCGTTTTTTTAAACCTGATCTTTTTAGACGTGTAGAACGTCTTCTAGATGGCTTTGATTTTCAATTTATGTAACTTTCCAATATACCTTTAGGATTGAGTTTACGTCATTTTTTTTGAGTCATGTACCAACTTCGTATTAATTTTTTTCTTTTTTTAAATTTTTTTAAAAAAAAAGTCATAAAATTATAAAAACTACGATGTTTTTTATGTTTTTTTTTTTTAATTCAATGTCAGTAACGTTTACTAAAAAAAACATACTTCTTTTTTTTTGATGCTCTACGAAAATTATTTTTTTTTTTAAAATAATTTTTACGACGTATACCACGTTTTCTTAACCATGATTTTCGTTTAGTTTTAATATAGCGTCTTATAAATATTTTCTTGGGGAAACTAATACCAGAATTTTTTTTATTAATTTGGAATTTTTTATTTAATACTCTTTTTTTTCTTTTATTTTGTAACCTATTAATTATTCTCATTTTTATTTACAGACAATACATATAAAACTAATTTAAAAAAAAAAAACCTAGGTTCTTCTAAATGTTTAATAAAAAATGGATAATCTATATAATTTTTATTTTGTATATTTGCTAAACCTATACTTAATAAATTTCTATTTCTTAATTCAGTACAGACCAAACGTTCTTGATTTATTAAATTTAATAAAAAAACAATATTAGGTAGTTTACTTGAAGTAAACGTGTATTCTTCTAACTCAATCTCAAAAAAATTACTAAGTACACCATAAGCTCAATCATATATAATATAATTTTTATAACAACTGAAAATTAGATTTCAATAGTTTGATAAAGAAAACATATTAAATTTATTAAAATCTATAAATAAAAAAATTGGAGTTTTAGTAATTAGAGGCATTAATAAAAAAACTAGTTTTTTAAATTTATTTACTGCAAAAGATAATAAAAAAAAAAAACTATTATTAGATTTAAAACTAATTAAATCTTTAAATTTATTATTACTACTTATATTTAGTTTAGTTTTAAAAAATCCTAAACTTAATAGTTTTTTATAAAAAAATATTTTAGTATTTCAATAAAACATTAAAGGAATAATAACATATAGATATATAGATACAAATTAATACATAACATAACACTTATATACTGGTATAAAAAACCTGTTTGTTGATATCTAAAATTAATTGATATTCTGTACAACATTGATACAATACCCTTAGGACCTAAAATTTCAACAAATCCTTTATCTAGTAATTTAAAACAAGTATTGTAAGATAAAATTAAAAAACGTTTAGCTACAATCTCATTATAAATAAAATCTATATATCATTTATGTATTAAAAATTTATATATTTTATTAAAAAAATTATATTTTCTTACACTAACAAGAGTTATTTCAAAAAAATGAATAAAGTATAGTGATATAAAAATACCTGATAAAGAAAGTATTGTAGGAATTAATTTAATATAAAAAGGTATAAACTCTGCATCTATAATAATATTATGTTTTGGTAAAATGAATATAGAATCTACAAAAAAATCAGATCCTACCCCTACAAAAAAATCTTTAGTCATATACCCAGTAAAAATACTACCAAAACTTAATATAAATAAGGGTACACCCATCATTAAAGGTAATTCATGAGCTTTTTCTGTTATTTTCTTAAAAGAATTGGGTTTTATATAAAAAACATAATATAATAATCTAAAAGAATAAACAGCTGTAAAAAAAGCGGTTAAACTACCTAACCAAAAAGCAAATACACTTTGTACTGTATATTTAGTAAAAGCTAACTCAAGTATAATGTCTTTAGAATAAAATCCAGATAAAAATGGAAATCCAGCTAACGATAAAGATCCTATTAAAAACATTGCATATGTAAATGGTAAAATATTTACTAAACCACCCATTTTACGTATGTCTTGTTCATTACCTAAACCATGTATAACTGATCCTGCACTTAAAAATAATAACGCCTTAAAGAAAGCATGATTACTTAAATGAAATAAACTTACAGAATATTCTGATAAACCACATACAAATGCCATATAACCTAACTGACTACAAGTTGAGTAAGCAATTATTTTTTTTATATCATTTTGAACTAAACCTATTGTAGCAGCAAAAAAAGCAGTTAACGCACCTATAAATGTAATTAAATTTAGTATATATATAGAATATTCAAATATTGGAGAACATCTAATTATAAGAAATATACCCGCAGTAACCATTGTAGCGGCATGTATTAAAGCAGAAACTGGTGTAGGACCTTCCATTGCATCAGGTAACCAAGTATGAAGTCCTATTTGCGCTGATTTTCCTACCGCACCTATAAATAAAAGAAAACATATAACATTTATAGTATTAAAGTAATAGAAAAATATAAATGTTTTACTATATACAAAAAATGGTATTAGAAGAAATACTACAGAATAGTCTACACTTTTAAAAGTTAAATAAATTAAAACAATAGCTAAAAATAATGCATAATCACCAATTTTGTTTACTACTAAAGCTTTAATAGCAGATTTATTAGCTTGTATACGAGTAAATCAAAAATTTATAAGTAAGTAAGAACATAAACCAACACCCTCTCAGCCCATAAATAATTGTAAAAAATTGTCTGCAGTAACTAAAATTATCATAAAAAATGTAAATAATGATAAATAAGAAATAAACCTAACTAAATGAGGATCTTCAGACATGTAACTACACGAATACATATGAACTAATCACGAAACTGTAGTTACAACTACAAGCATTGTAACACTTAAACTATCAAAAATAAAAGATCATTCAACATAAAATAAATCTGAATTAATTCAACTACCTAATTTTAAATAGTAAGGCATCTTTAAAAAACCTACTTTATAAAAAGATATATAGGACATTAAGCAAGTAATTGCTATTAAATTAGTACTTAATGTACCTGCACCTTTGTAACCCCAAAAACGACCGAAAAAACCGCTTGTTATAGAGCTTAAAAGTGGAATAATTAATATACTTATAGGTATAAATTTTAAAAACATAAATAACCACTCAAAAGCTGGAAGTGTAGGAATTGAACCTACAACTCTGGGATCATGAGCCCCATAGACTACCTTTATCTTAACTTCCAGATACACCTTATGGGAATTGAACCCATGTCCCTACCGTGAAAGGGTAGTGTCCTAACCACTAGACGAAAAGTGTATGGAAATAAATGGATTCGAACCATTCTCTAAAGCTTGCAAAGCTTTTGTTTTACCAAATAAACTATACCCCCAATTTTATCTCTTTTTAATAAAAATGGATTCGAACCATTCTTTAACCTATAAAACTATACTAAAAGTATTTAAAATTAGACTTTAGTGTTAAAACTATATAAGCTTTAACACTACGTAATTTTAATATATTAAAAAGTGTAATAAAAAACAATGTAAGTGCTGTGTATAAAAAATCAAAAATAGTCTACAAAAAAAATACATATTAGTATTTTGCTTTGTGACATTTTTTTTTAAAAAAACCTAATTTTCCACTCGATGATTACACATATAACGTAAAGCTTTTGTTTTAAAATAGCTGTATTTTTACTAGATTTAAGCAAAATATATTAACCATTTTTTTAAGTAGTGTTTTGTAACCTGTAACTGACCAGACCGCTATTCCATCTAGTCCGATTCCAAACTAGCAATATTTATAAATGTGGTATAAAACCACTTTCACCTATTCTAATTTTAAGGCATGACTAATACAAAGATACTTACAAAAAATATAGTGGCTTACATAAAAACTAGTTTCTTTATTAAGTCATGTAGAAATTCTTAATTTATCATACATATACACATTATTTTTATATTTTGTATTTAGTTTTTATTTCCTCTTTATTATAGCAGAAAACAAATTAAAATTAAAAAATTTATACCTAAATTATTTCGCATTTCTGTAAATGTAATAAATGCCGATAAGTAATAAAAAAACTATAATTAGTAATATGAAACATATACTAATCATTTAGTAGTACCTTAATTCACGGCTATATATATTCGTATTAAAAAACCTGTTGTTTTAATATTTAATAGTATTAATACAAGATGCAAATTTTAAATGGAACTTTGATGTTAAAACTATAAAAGCTTTAACGCTACGTAGTTTTCCTATATTAAAAAAGTGCAATAAAAAAAACAATGTAAAAGCTGTGTATAAAATCAAAAATCAAAAATAAAAATTATCTATAAAAAAAAAATACATAGTAATATCTGCTTGTGGCATTTATTTATAACCTTCTTTTCCACCTCCTCAATGATATACACATAGATATAGTAGTACCCAAACTATATCAACAAAATGCCAATATCAAATTGCACAAACTAAACCAACATGGTGTCTTCTTCAAAAATGATAATTAATGTGTCTAAAAAAACACACAATTAAAAATATGGTACCTACTAATACATGTATTCCGTGAAAACCTGTCATAAGATAAAATATAGAACCATAAACACTATCATTTATTGAAAATGTTGCTTCTCGATATTCGTGTAATTGTATTCCAGAAAAAATTACTCCATGCGTTATTGTTCAAGATAAACTTTTAACAACAGATTTATAATTACCTGTTCTAATAGATCTATGGGTTACTGTTATATAAATACCAGATGTTAATAAAAGTGCCGTATTTATAAATGGTAATGCTCAAGGATCTATCGGAACTATACCTTGTGGAGGTCAAACACCACCTATCCAAATACTTGGAGATAAAGTAAAATGAAAAAAAGCTCAAAAAAATGAAAAAAAGAACATTACTTCTGAAAGTATAAATAAAAGCATACCTAAATAAATATTTTGTTGTACTTTACGCGTATGGAAACCTTGGAAAGTTGATTCCCTTATAACATCATAAAATCAACCTGTTAAACACAATGATACATATATTAATCCTCATAACATATACCATACACCGTTATTAAAATAATGAAAATACATTATAAAACCTAATGCGGTATTATATAATGCAAATGATGTAAGTATAGGTCAAGGACTAGTATCCACTATATGAAATGGGTGCTGTTCATGTTTATATTCTAATATATTAACTAATTTCTTTTTATTCATTTAAAATTGAAAAAATAATAATCTTTGTCTCTTATAATTTTATAATATAAATCCCTTTCAATTACATTTTACAGAATGGTAATATAATTAAAAAAGTAACTGAAAATAAAATAATGTAAAAAAATTACTCATTGACTTGGTTTAGCATACGAAGAGTAAAATAAGCCTCTAGCCATATGTGCATAAACTGTTATAAAAAAACATCAAGGCACCATTTGCATGTGTATATCTAAAAATAGTCAACCGTAATTAACATCCCTCAGGTATTTTATACCATTTATAACAGAACATATAGTGAGTTTTGGATCTTTTAACTCTAAAATAGAAATCTCTTTCAATTACATTACAGAATGGTAATATAATTAAAAAATAACTAAAATAAAACAATGTACAAATTTGACTCATTGTTATATTTATACCTATAGCTGATTGGCCACCTAAATAACCTAATCAAAAAACATCATTTATAAATAACCAAAACATAATTGTAAATAAAGGTTTAAATCTAGGACCTAACATTTGAGGATTGTATAAATTAGGTAAAAAAAACATTATAACTATAGCTGCACCCATTAAAGCAACACCTCCTAATTTATCCGGTACGGAACGTAAAATCGCATAAAAAATTAAAAAGTACCATTCAGGTACAATATGGGCTGGAGTAACTAACGGATTAGCTGGTATGTAATTATCTGGATGACCTAATAAATCCGGATAATAAAAAACTAAAATTGTAAAAATAAATAAATAAATAAAAAATCCAAAAAGATCTTTATAAAAAAAATATGGATAAAAAGAAACACAATCTATATCTGTACAAACACCTAAAGGATTAGTTGAGCCGTATACATGTAATAAAGATATATGTAATATTGTTAACCCTGCAATTACAAACGGTAATAAAAAATGAATTGTATAGAACCTATTTAATGTTGCATTGTCAACTGAAAAACCACCTCATAGTCAATAGGTTATAGATTCACCAATTAATGGTATTGAACTAAATAGATTTGTAATAACTGTAGCTCCTCAATAACTCATTTGCCCTCATGGTAAAACATAACCAGTAAATGCTGTAGCCATCATTAATATAAAAAGTACTAATCCTGTATATCACACTCATTGTCTTGGTTTAGCATACGAAGAGTAAAATAAGCCTCTAGCCATATGTGCATAAACTGTTATAAAAAACATCGAGGCACCATTTGCATGTGTATATCTAAATAGTCAACCGTAATTAACATCCCTCATAATATGCTCTACACTTATAAAAGCAAGTGTGGTATGTGGTGTATAATGCATTGATAAACATATACCTGTAATAATCTGTATCATTAAAGATACCCCTGCTAAAGAACCAAACCCTCAAAAATAACTTAAATTAACCGGTGTTGGGTACTCTATTAAATGATTATTTAGTATAGATAAAATTGGGTTGTTGGTCAACAACCTCATTTACTCTCTAACTAGTAAACTTATATAGCTCCTCAATAGTACCTTAATAAAACCACTCGCTTTAACTATACCATCCCCAATACTTACTATTACACCTTCATACTTAATATTCGCACTTCTAATTATATTTTTATATTTTAGTATCATTTTTCAGTTGATTACACTCAATTGGATTCGAACCAATATATCTTATTAATATATATGTAAATAAGCTATTTTACCGACTAAATAAGCA
>Ga0102825_1000073_pt1 | contig 22094 bp, 20 predicted proteins | sample ColrivemetaGS579_FD_78461 | JGI IMG/M metagenome (GOLD analysis project Ga0102825, IMG submission 78461) | Estuarine microbial communities from the Columbia River estuary - High salinity metaG S.579 | ecosystem: Environmental > Aquatic > Marine > Intertidal zone > Estuary | place: USA: Columbia...
CTTTTTGAAGATGAGGAAATTCGTAAAGTTGAATTCGACGAATTAATAATTGCCCTCCATTTTTTCCATTTATTTGTTCACAAATAGATGGTTCTGTAATTGTGATAGTTGAAAATATTTGCTCACCAGGAAAAAATAGTTTTTTTACTTTTGATCCAACCTTTTTTCCTTTTATTTTAGAAGAAATTTTTTTACCTTCATAAATTAATCCTGATTTAATTGTTAAAGTTTGAATAATATTATTTTTTTGATTTGTAACAACTAGACCTGAAGTTTTTGAAAAACGATCTGGGGTTATTTCAAAATTTTTAGAAATAAAATCTCCATTTTTAACTAATAAAACATTAGGCTCACAATTAACATGATGATTTTCTTCATCTAACCAAATTAACGTCCTATAATAATTTATAGGAAAAGAACTGTCATAGCCTAGTTCTTCTCTTTTTAAGGACGTTTCAACTTTTCGATCACCTATCTTAGAATTAAATTTTGATTTTTTAGTATTATCTTTATCAATCAGCAATTCATAATCATTTTTATGATCACAAAAATATACTTTATTTTTTAAATTATTAAATCGCGTAATATTTCGCCAATCATAAAAAACAATACCCCCAGTTTTCGTTGTGTAAGCATTTGTAATCAATTTTGCAAACTTTTGCTTACGAGTAATTTTTAAATATGTTTTTAAATTCTTAACTGTTGTATTAAGTAAATATTTACGTTTTTCAAGATTTAAAATACTCGTGGCATTTCCAATATGATTTAATAAATGTTGAAAACTCGTATTAAATAATGTGTAAATATTATTTTGAATTAAGATTTGACGTTGGTATAAAGTTTTTTTTGAATTGATATACTTAATATTACCAGAGTATGAATTTATTACTTTTGTTCGAAAAATATAGCTATCTTTATTAAGTTTATAATCTGAATAGAAATTAAGATAAGAATTCTTTGGACTATTATATAATTGACCTGAAAGTAGCCATAATAATTTGTTATTATTTAAACTATTTAATCGAGTTTTTAATTTTGGTATAACAATTTCTCCAGATGTATTTGAGACAATAGGCTTAATTTCTCGTTTTAATTGTTTATTTGTATTAATTAATTCTCCAATAACAGTATCTTTTTGAATATATTGATTATGTTTGGGGAATAAAATGGTATTCCGTGATAGTTCTATTTTGCTAATATTTTGATTTGGTGAATCTGGAATTAAAATTAAAGAACCTGAATTTTTTGTAACTAAAACATCCTCACCTCGATTTGTTCTTAAAACAACAGTTTCTAAGAATTTTGAAAATCGAATGACACCATTTACCGGACTGATAATTTGTTGACGGGCTTCAGATGTAAAAATACCACCTGTATGAAAAGTACGCATGGTTAATTGTGTACCAGGTTCACCAATAGATTGACCTGCTAAAATACCTACTGCTTCACCGATATCTACTAAATTTTCTGTAGATAAATCCCACCCGTAACATTGTTGACAAATGGCTCTATATAATTTACAAGTTAAAGGAGAGCGTAAATATATTTGAGGAATTTTTTTCAGCTTTAATGTTTCAAATAATAAAGGTGTTATTTGGGAATTTTTTTCAGCAATTATTTTTAAACTGTTAGGATCTTTTATTGGCTTGTTTAAAATTCGACCAACAATTTTTTTAGAAAATTCTGTAGAAAGAACAAGGACAGAATGATTTGTAATACAATCTTTTTCACGAATTAAAATATCTTGAGCAACATCAATTAGACGACGTGTTAAATAACCAGAATTCGCTGTTTTTAATGCAGTATCTACGATACCTTTTCGTGCGCCATAACCAGACATTAAATAATCTGTAATTGTTAATCCTTCCCGAAAATTTTGTTTAATTGGCAAATTCATAATTTCACCACTAGGATCAGACATAAGTCCACGCATACCTACTAATTGCCGAACTTGTGATAAATTGCCACGTGCTCCAGAAAACGCCATTATATAAACAGAATTTAAAGGATCATATTTTTTAAAGTAATTAATAACTTGATCTTTCAAAGATTCACTTGTTAAACTCCAGGTATCGATAATTTTTTGAAATCGTTCAACTTCTGTTATTTTTCCTTTTAAAAAAATTTTTTCAGAATTTCTAATTTCTTGATTAGCTTTTTCTAGCATCAAGTTTTTAATAAAAGGAACACGCAGATCTTCAATGCTAATAGAAATTCCTGCAGTAGTTGCGTATTTAAATCCTAAATATTTTAGTTCATCAGCTAAAGAACATGCCTGCATTGAATCATAGGTAGTAAAACTCCAACCAAGGATTTGACGTAACTGTTTTTTGCCTACTAAATTATTTTGATAAATATAATTTTTCATAGAAATTTAATAATTATAAAAAATTTAAAGTTTTTTGAATCGTATAATTTAAGATAACCCGGCCGGTAGTAGTTTGAATATATTGAACAATTTTCTCACCTTCTACACTTTTCCTAATTTGTAAATTATCAGAATACTCAATATATGTACCATCACTTAATTTTTGAACTTTAGTACTATTGATTGACTCAGTGGTATCTCCAGAATAGCGAACCCAGATCGAACTATGAAGTTCTAATTTATCTTGATCATAAGCCAAAATAACATCTTCTAAACTAGAAAAATAATGATTTGCTCCTAATAAATTCGGAATACTAGTTACTGTTAAATAATAACATCCTAAAACCATATCCTGACTGGGCATAATAATTGGATCACCATTTGATGGTGATAAAAAATTATAAGGTGCCAACATTAGCATATAGCATTCTGCCTGAGCTTCCAAAGATAAAGGAATATGTACAGCCATCTGATCGCCATCAAAATCCGCATTAAAGGCAGAACATACTAAAGGATGTAACTTAATAGCACGGCCTTGAATTAATATAGGTTCAAATGCTTGAATACCTAAACGGTGTAATGTGGGTGCACGATTTAAAAAAATGGGATGATTTGTTAATACTTTTTCTAATACAGGATCTATAATAGGTTCATTTTGTTGAATTAAATTTTTAGCAATTTTCATGTTACTAGCTAAACCTTGATTTATTAATTCTCTAATAATAAAAGGTTGAAATAATTCTAAAGCCATTTCATAAGGTAAACCACACTGATTTAATTTTAGAGTGGGACCTACCACAATAACAGAACGACCGGAATAATCTACCCGTTTCCCTAATAAGTTTTGACGAAAACGACCATATTTACCTTTAATAATATCTGATAACGATTTTAACGGTCGGTTATTTGCACTTAAAGCAATTTTACCTCGTTTACCATTATCAATTAAAGTATCAACAGCTTCTTGTAACATCCTTTTTTCATTTCGAATAATTAACTGAGGTGCATCAATTTCTAATAATCTTAATAACCTATTATTACGTGTAATTATTCGACGATATAATTCATTTAAATCTGATGTAGCAAAACGGCCACCTTCTAATTGAATCATAGGTCGTAATGCAGGTGGAATTACTGGTAAGATTGTTAAAATCATCCATGCAGGATTAGCTCCAGTACCCACCAAATTTTCTAATATTCGAATTCTTTTAATTGCCTGTTCACGTAATTTATATAACCGTTGCTGTTCCCATTTTCGGAACCATTGTGAAAAATCATAATGAGGAGATTTTTTATTTAAGGTTTCAGTACAATCAGATACAAAAAGTCTTGTTCTATAAATTTCTGTTTTTAGATTTAAACGTTCTAATTCACGTTTAATGAGTGGTGCTCCAATTAAAAAATTTGGTGTCGCTCTTAATAAATATTTTGGTGTACTATAACGTCTACTTTGAGGTTTGGGGTAAGGTTTTAATGGATAATCTGTCGCCCCTATTAAACGAAAATAACGATATTGCTGAAGATCCCAATGTAAGCCATAAAATGAAATTTCATCTTCAGCAATAAAATAAGTAATCGAAGCTAACTTTATTCGTTTAATTCGTTCATCCCAAAGTTCAACAATAGTGGACGTCGTTGGTTTTAAATATCCACATCTAGTACAACGTTCAGAATAAAGTGTGTATGCTGTATTAAATGTTTTTTCACTGTCCTCAACCTCCAATAATAAAGCTAAAAAATTGGGCCTGCTATTTATATACCAAACATGAGCTACAGGATAAATTAAATTAATGTAACCCATTCGATGACGACGAACTCGAGATTCTGTTAACTCAACACCGCAACGCTCACAAATTAAACCTTCATAGCGAACACGTTTATATTTACCGCAAGCACACTCTAAACTTTTACTAGGACCAAATATTCGTTCACAAAATAAACCATCCATTTCTGGCTTAAATGTACGGTAATTTATGGTTTCAGATTTTTGCACTTCTCCAACAAATTGACCATTAGGTAATCGACGATTTGCCCATTGTAGGATTCGTAACGGAGACGCTAACTTTATTTTAATGTAATCAAATTCTTTTACAAATTGTATCATGGGTTTTATTAAAATGATATGTCAGTTAAATTTGAGGCTGGAGAAAAGGTTTTTAAAAACGAGTTGTATTTTTCAATCAGGTTAACTTCAACTTCATAATTAGTTTGAGAACTAAATTTCTCAAATTTATAGGTACTCATGTCTAAACCAATTGCTCTTAATTCTTGTAATAAAACTTTAAAAGATTCTGGAATACCAAATTTAGAGATTTGTTGACCTTTAACAATAGCATTTAGAGTTTCATTTCGACCTTGCATATCATCCGATTTAATAGTTAATAATTCTTTCAATGTAAAAGCAGCACCAAAACCTTCTAATGCCCAAACCTCCATTTCACCAAATCTTTGACCACCATGTTGTGCTTTTCCTCGTAATGGTTGTTGGGTTATTAATGAATAAGGTCCGGTAGCTCTCGCATGCATTTTATCGTCAACTAAGTGAATTAGTTTTAACATATAAGCATTTCCTATAGTAACTGGGTTTTCAAATTCTTTACCAGTACGACCATCTAAAAGAACCATTTTTCCAGGAGCATAAGGATTAAATAACCAACTCTCATCATTTACAATTGAAGCTTGACGTAACTTTTTATTGATTAATATACGTGACATTTCTAAACCATACATTTCATCAAATGGTAATATTTTAAATCTACAATTTAATTTATCACCCGCTAGTCCTAGTAAACATTCGTATAATTGACCTACATTCATACGAGATGGTACACCTAAGGGATTTAATATAATATCTAAGGGACGACCATTTGGTAAAAATGGCATATCTTGTCTTGGTAATATACGAGAGATAATTCCTTTATTCCCATGACGACCAGCAATTTTATCGCCCACTTGAATTTTACGAATTTGTGCGATAAAAATATAAATTTTTTCAAATTTATAAGTTAATTGTGTTCTTCTGTTAAATGTAATCGTTTCAATGATTCGACCATATTCACCGTCAGGCATTCTATATGAATTATCTTTTACACCTTTTGATTTTGCTCCAAAGATTGCTCGTAATAATTTTGCTTCTGGTAATTGTTCTGATGTATCATTGGCGCTTACTTTGCCCACTAAAATATCACCAGGTTTTACAAACGTCCCAACTCTTATAATTCCATCATCATTTAAATTTTCAACTTCTGCTAAAGTCAGATTTGGAATATTTTTTGTAGTTTGTTCTGGTAAATCTGATGATCTATCTATCTCAACTTTGTAACGCTCTATATGAATGGAAGTAAATACATCGTCATAGACTAATCTTTCATTTATCAATATAGCATCTTCAAAATTATAACCCTGCCACGGCATATAGCCAACTAAAACATTTTGCCCAAGAGCAATCTCACTAGCATTAATTCCAGGACCATCAGTTAATATTTGACCAGATTTAATAGTTTCACCTTTCCAAATAATAGGACGATGATTAATGCAAGTTTGTTGATTGGAACGTAGGTACTTCTGTAACTTGTAATTTGCTTTTCGACCTTCAGAAGTTCGAATAGTAATTTTCGTAGCTGTTACTGAATCAACAATTCCTGATATCTGAGCATTAATTGTCATTCCTGAATCAATGGCAATTTGATTCTCTAAACCTGTACCAACAATTGGTTTTTGAGGTAATAATAAAGGAACAGATTGACGCTGCATATTTGAGCCCATTAAAGCCCTATTAGCATCATCGTGTTCAAAAAATGGAATTAAAGATGCAGCAACTGATACAACTTGAACTGGTGATATCGCAATAAAATCAACTTCTGAAGGCGAAACATTTATGAAATCTTGTTTATATCGAACAGGAATAACATTCTTAATCAAATAATTATCTGCTGTTATAGCAATATCAGCAGGTGCAATTTTATATAGATCCTCAATATCGGCTGTTAAATAGATAGGATTACCGGTTTTAAGAACTTTACCATTAATAACTCGCCAAAACGGAGTTTCTAAAAATCCAGATTTATTTACGCGTGCACACGTAGTCAATGATGCTATTAAACCAACATTTTGGCCTTCTGGAGTTTCAATGGGGCATATTCGACCATAATGACTTGGATGAATATCTCGAACTGAAAAACTAATACGATCACGCTCGAATCCTCCAGGACCTAACCCACTAACACGACGTCGATGAGTTAATGAGGATAAAGGATTAGTTTGATCAAGATATTGGGATAATTGACTTGACCCAAAAAATTCTTTAACTGTAGCATTCACTATATTAAAACTTAATAAATGAGTAGAATCTATATTATTAGTTTGATTACGGAGTTTTCTAACTAATCTTTGAAATCCTATCCGAAATAAATTCTGCAATAATTCTCCTACAGATCGTACACGTCGATTTTTTAAATGATCAATGTCATCAGCTATAGTTTTCGAAATTGTTAAAGTTATTAATTTATCAGTAATTGCAAAGATATCTTCATAGGTTATTGTTTGATAACGTTCACTTATATCTGTGTTTAGACGTTTATTAATTTGAATCCGACCAATTTTTCCTAATCTATAATAAGAAGGATCAAATATTCGCAAAAATTCAGAAATTTGACTAAACTGATTTGAAGGTACTTGGAATCGTAATAAAGGTTGATTCAAAGTTAGTGAATGAATTAATAATGGTTTAGTAAAATAAAAAAAATCACGATGTTCTAAGTTTTGGTAAATTTCTAGATCACTAAGACCCATTTCTTTTAATAATGAAAGAACTGACTTTTGAGTAATTTTATCTAATTGAATGGTAACATATTCTTCTTGATGTTTAATTGGATAATTATAGGGATTAATTTTTAAATTTTTCTGAAAACCAAATCGGATCCAAGAACCATACTCAGGAATTAACGTTGCAGTGTATAATTCTTTGTCACTATATTTTTTGTCATAATTTGTTAGAACTTTATGATCATCATTAAAAATTAATAATCGAGTTTTTGATTTAGTATATTGATGTCTATCAGGACTATAACTAATATCAGATATTTTCTTAAATGTATAACGTAATTGATCTTTTAAACTTTTTGAAAAATAAATGGTTGATCTTAAACTTAACAAATTATTAAAATTTGACAAATAAGAATAAGAGATAGAATCATTTTCTAAATTTTGTTTTAAAAGAGAAAAATTGTTTAAACTATTAATTTTTAAATTAGATAATTTTGTTAAAAGAAGTAAATTTTTATTTAAATAAAATTGACATAATTTTAAAGAAAATTGAATGATATTCTCATACTTTTGTAAAATGATATCTTCGTCTAAATTTTTATTTCCATTAATTTTTTTATAGTTATTAACTAAGTTTGTTAATGAATTAAAATATTGGATAATATAATTAATACTTTGTGAACTTTTAGAATTTACTTTATAAATATTAGATTTTGTTTGAAAAAATAATAGCCATTTATAAAATAGATAAATTAATTTGGTTTTTTTAGCAGATTCTGGTAACTTTAAAAAAGTTTGATATGTTTTTAAAGCGAATAATAAATAAGAATAATTAGTAGATGTTTTTGATTGTTTAAAAAAATTCAAAGAATATGCTAAAACCGACTTTTGGGTCCAATGAGGTAATATTACTAAAGACTTTTCTTTCCATTCATAATTTATAGACGGTGTTGCAAAAAATAAATCAGTATCAGAAAGTGATGCTTGTCCTGCAGGTAAAAATGAACGTAATTTCGTAATTTCTGTTGATAATTTTCGTTTAAAGGGTCGTTGCCGTTTTTGATTTTTTACTTTTTCAAAATAAATACCAGGGCTTCGGATAATTTGGCTAACAATGACCCGTTCGCAACCATTTAAAATAAATGTCGCAGCAGTTGTCATTAAGGGTAGTGTTATAAGTGGAAATTTACTGTAAAAATAAACGGTGTTTGTCTTTTTATTTCTAACCTCAATAGGAATAACAAGTTGAGCACGATAATTTCCACTATATTTTCTAGCAACCGCTAGAGTACATGGAGGTTTCAGTAACCCATATTCTTCACCATAAAGAGCATATTCTGTATTTTGACTAAAATCCAGAATTTGAGAAAAGAATCTTAATTCTTCCGATAAACCCTGAGTTAAAAACCAGCAAAAACTCGCTCTTTGCATAGTTATAAAATCAGGAAGAGTTGTAGTATAATTTAGTTGATTCATAATCTTTGTTATTGAATAAAAATAAATTGGTTCTTTGAACTTGACGCAAAAGATTATTTTAGTTAGAAAATTTTTACTTTTCTAGCTAAAATATTTTAAATTATTTTATGCTGTTTTCAATGAAATCGCTAAACGTGATTTTTTTCTATCTATTGAATTTTTATGAAAAACTCGTTTTTTAGCACCTTTATCCAATAAACTATAAATTGAATTTAAGATTTTTTTTGCTTTTTCTTTATCAGTAGGATCTTGAGAAATTTTATAAACGTCTAAATCTTTTACGAAAACTTTTATTAAAGTTCGCACTGTACTTTTATAAAAACGATTTCTTAAGCGATTTCGTTTAGTAATCTCTATACGTTTTTCTGCAGATTTGTTATTGGCCATATTAAAAATTTTGTTCTAGGTCTATTTTAACGAATATGTTTTGTTCTATCTTAATATATTTATAAAAAAATTGAAAGTTTTTAGTTTAAAAACTTTTTTATTAGGGCATTTTTTAAAGCTTGCTTTTATCGCTAAATTTATATAACATTTGCCCTTATAAGATAAAAGCTTAATTAACATTATTATGGCAAAAAATAAAGGAACTCGTATTTTAATTACTTTAGAATGTACAGAATGTCGTTCAAATACAAATAAAAGATCACCAGGTGTTTCAAGATATTTAACTCAAAAAAATCGCCGAAATAATCCTGAACGTTTAGAATTAAATAAATATTGCCCACACTGTAACAAAACAACAATACATAAAGAAATTAAATAAATATTTTAAAATATGATTGCTAAAAACCAAAAAACTTCTCCAATCAGTATTAATCAAAAAATTGATTATAAAGATATTGATTTGCTAAGTCTATTTTTAACTGAACAAGGAAAAATTCTTCCGCGTAGAGCTACAGGAGTTACAGTACAACAACAAAGAAAATTAACAAAAGCTATTAAACGGGCAAGAATTCTTTCATTATTACCATTTGTCGCTAGTAATGATAATAATACTAAATAAAAAATTCTTCACAATTTTAAACATTTTTCCAAATTAATTTGTTTTTTGATTAAATTAATTTGGAAAAAACTAAAACCCAACCACCATAAATTCTCTGACCAATTTAATTTTTATGTAACAAAACTAATATTTAACAAAAATTTGAATTATTAAATTTTAGAATGGTGTAGTGCAAACAATATTAGAATGTATATATCCATAAGTTTGTACTATAATATATAGTAGCACACACTATAGTAATTTGTAGAATTATAGATGAAAAACAAATATAATTTTTTATTAACTAAGTTTTATCTAAAAGGAGAAGTTCTATGGGGAATTTCATTGATAAAACCTTTACAGTAATAGCAGATATTTTATTGAAGGTTTTACCAGCAAGTAAAAAAGAAAAACAGGCCTTTTCGTATTATAGAGCTGGGATGGCTGCTCAAACAAAAGGTAGATATTCAGAAGCTTTAGAAAATTACTATGAAGCCTTAAGCTTAGAGGAAGATCCATATGATCGAAGTTACACACTTTATAATATTGGATTAATTTATGGAAATACAGGACGATATACCCAATCGTTAGAGTTTTATCATCAAGCATTAGGGTTAAATCCAAATCTTCCTCAAGCTCTATACAATATTGGAGTAATTTATCATATGCAAGCAACACGTGCTGAATCTTTTACAGAAGAAGAATATGTTAACTTAGCTGAAAAATTATTTGATAAAGCAGCAGAATATTGGCGTCAAGCTCTAAAACTAGCACCTGATAATTATCCGGGGGTTCGGAATTGGTTAAAAATTACAGGTAGATTAGACGATTCAGATTAAGTATTAAAATTTCTGGAATATTCAACAATCGAGTGAAGATTGTTATACAATGATAGCCAATCAGACATTATTAAACGTTTAGTTATTTCAAATAATACATTAACTTGTGAAAGTATTTTTATTCTAAAATATTCTAGTATCTACAATTAATTAAAATGGCAGATTTAAATACAGGTTTGGTTACACAAATCATTGGTCCAGTATTAGACATCGTATTTAGTGGCGGTAAATTACCCCCTATCTATAGCGCAGTTGAGATAGCTTTAGAAGACGGTACTGTTACTGTTTGTGAAGTTCAACAATTACTAGGTGATAATAAAGTTCGTGCTGTATCAATGCGTTCAACAGATGGTTTAAAACGTGGTGCTGTAGTTACTGATTTAGGAGCTCCTATTACTGTTCCTGTAGGTACTGCTACATTAGGCCGTATCTTTAACGTAATTGGTGAACCTGTAGATGAGCGAGGTGATGTTAATATTACTGATACATTGCCTATTCACCGTGACGCTCCTGCTTTCACTGAATTAGAAACAAAACCCTCAATCTTTGAAACTGGTATTAAAGTAGTAGATTTATTAGCACCTTATCGTCGTGGTGGTAAAATTGGTTTATTCGGTGGTGCGGGTGTAGGTAAAACAGTATTAATTATGGAATTAATTAATAATATTGCTAAAGCACATGGTGGTGTTTCTGTATTTGGTGGTGTAGGTGAGCGTACACGTGAAGGTAATGATTTATACGAAGAAATGAAAGAATCTGGAGTTATTAACGAAAGTAACTTAGCAGAATCTAAAGTAGCCTTAGTGTACGGTCAAATGAACGAACCTCCAGGAGCACGTATGCGTGTAGGTTTAACAGCTTTAACAATGGCTGAATACTTCCGTGATGTAAACAAACAGGATGTTTTATTATTTATTGATAATATTTTCCGTTTCACTCAAGCAGGTTCAGAGGTATCTGCACTATTAGGTCGTATGCCTTCAGCAGTAGGTTATCAACCAACTTTAGCTACAGAAATGGGTGCGTTACAAGAACGTATTACTTCTACAACTCAAGGTTCTATTACTTCAATTCAAGCAGTATACGTACCTGCTGATGATTTAACAGATCCAGCTCCAGCAACAACATTTGCTCATTTAGATGCAACTACAGTATTATCTCGTAATTTAGCTGCGAAAGGTATTTACCCTGCTGTAGATCCATTAGATTCAACTTCTACAATGTTACAACCTAACATTGTTAGTGCAGAACACTATGAAATCGCAGAAACTGTGAAAGAAACGTTACAACGTTACAAAGAATTACAAGATATTATTGCAATTTTAGGTATCGACGAATTATCAGAAGAAGATCGTTTAACAGTAGCACGTGCTCGAAAAGTAGAACGCTTCTTATCTCAACCATTCTTCGTTGCAGAAATCTTCACAGGCTCACCTGGAAAATATGTAAGTTTAGAAGATACAATCAAAGGTTTCACTATGGTATTAAATGGTGAATTAGATGAATTACCTGAACAAGCTTTTTACCTTGTAGGTAATATTGAAGAAGCAATGGCAAAAGCAGAAACTCTAAAATAAGGAGTAATAAATATGGTTATGAACATTCGCGTTCTTACCCCTGATCGAGTTATCTGTTCAACGGCAGCGGATGAAGTGGTATTACCTGGTTTAACAGGTCAAGTAGGGGTATTAGATGGTCATGCAGCACTAATCACAGCATTAGATACTGGATTATTACGAATTAAGTTAGATGATACATGGACACCCATTATTTTATGTGGTGGTTTAGCAGAAATCGATAGAAATCGTGTAACTGTATTAGTAAATGACGTTGAAGAATTTACTAATATTGAATTACGTGAAGCAACAAAAGAATTAGAAGAAGCAACATTGGCTGTTGAAAAAGCAGAAACTAGCAAAGATCGTTTAGATGCTTCTGTGGAATTAAAAAAAGCTAATGCTCGTGTTCAAGGAATTAATTATTTATCAAAAAAATTCTAAATAATAAAAACGAGTAGACTAAAGTTATAACTTTAGTCTACTCGTTTTTATTATTTAGAATTTTTAAAATTAGAAATATTATTAGATTACATTATTATGGTAACAAATTCTAATTTTAGTTTCACAAAAAATACAAATGTAGTATTAGAACTTCCTTTCTCAGAACATATTGAAGAATTAAGACAACGACTTTTATTATTATTTCTAACAATTCTATTGTTAACGACAATATCATTTTTAGAAGTTAAACCAATAGTTAAAATTTTAGAATATCCTATATCCAATGTAAAATTTTTTCAGCTTTCACCAGGCGAATATTTTATTTCCACTGTAAAGATTGCTTTTTACACAGGATTATTATTTACAAGTCCTTTTGGAATTAGTCAAATAATTTTATTTTTGTTACCGGGATTAACAAAACGAGAAACGAAGATTATTTTACCGTTACTAATAAGCTCATTAGCTTTATTCGGATTAGGAATAGCTTTCTCTTACTATACATTAATTCCTGCAGCTTTAAATTTTTTCCTAAATTATAGTGAAGAAGTAATAGAACCTTTTTGGTCTTTTGATCAGTATTTTGAATTTATATTGGTTCTTTTTTATAGTACAGGATTAGCGTTTCAAATTCCAATTATTCAAATTTTAATTGGTTTATTAAATATTGTATCAGCTTCTCAAATGTTAGGAGCATGGCGATATATAATTTTAGTCGCAACAATTCTTGGGGCAATTTTAACCCCATCTACCGATCCACTTACACAACTCTTATTATCGGTAGCTATATTGCTACTATATTTTGCTGGGTTAGGTATCTTGTTTTTAATAAAAAATTAATTTATATACTAAAGCATCCATCTTTTAAAAAGTATTTACTCCATGATAACTAACAAGTTTATTAAAAGTCTTTTACTCAATTTAGCCTTTGTTGGACTATTACTTGGATTTGGCATTGAAAACTCAAATGCTTACCCAGTATTTGCCCAACAAAATTATTCAAATCCTCGTGCTGCAAACGGAAAATTAGCATGTGCAAACTGTCATTTGAATCAAAAAGCGATTGAAATTGAAGCTCCACAAGCTGTTCTTCCTAATTCAGTATTTGAAGTAACAGTAAAAGTACCTTATGATACGACTAAAAAGCAAGTTGGAGCAAATGGTCAAAAAGCTGATCTAAATGTAGGTGGTATTTTAATATTACCAAAAGGATTTAAATTAGCACCAAAAAATCAAATACCAGAAGAAGTTAAAGCAAAAAATAAAGGTGTATTTTATTCACCATATAGTACTGAGTTAGACAATATTTTAGTTGTTGGTCCTATTGCAGGTAAAACACACCAAGAATTAACTTTCCCAGTTATTGCTCCTGATCCAGAAAAAGATTCAGATATTAAATACTTAACATACCCAATTTATGCTGGAGGAAATCGTGGCCGTGGTCAAGTTTATCCTACAGGTGAAAAAAGTAATGTTAATGTGTTTGGTGCAAATCAAAATGGCCAAATTACTGAAATAACAACATCAGAAAAAGGTGAATCAAATGTTATTATTGTTAATGCTAATGGAACAAAAACATCACAAACTATTCCAACAGGTTTAGATTTAATTGTAAAAGTAGGTGATGTTGTAAAATCAGAACAAGCATTAAATAGTGATCCTAATGTTGGTGGGTTTGGTCAAGAAGAAAGTGAACTTGTTTTACAAAATCCGATACGGATTATAGGTTATTTAGCTTTCTGTTTCTGTGTTTTATTAACACAAGTTTTCTTAATTTTAAAGAAAAAACAATTTGAAAAAGTACAAGCAGCAGAGCTTAATTTCTAATATAAATTGTGAAAAGCTACATATTTATGTAACTTTTCACAATTTATATTAATATAATTCGTCTTCTTGATGTACTAAAATTTTACAATCAGATTTTGGATATGCGATACATGTTAAAACAAAACCTGCAGAAATTTGAGCATCATCTAAAAATGTTTGTTCTGATTGGTCAACTTCACCTGATTCAACTTTACCTGCACACGTTGAACATGCACCAGCACGACAAGAATAAGGTAAGTCAACGCCTTGCTCTTCTGCTGCGTCTAAAAGGAATACGTCATCATTACAATCAATTGTTGTATTGATATTGTGCTCTTCACTTAATAATGTAACTTTGTAAGTAACCATATTACTCCTTACTTATAAATAGATAGGTATATAAAGAAAGATAAATTTAATCTTAGTTTACTAATTATCATTATACTACGGAAATGAAATTGTAGTAAAAAATTTTTCTAATTTTTTTTTTAAAACAATTGACGTAAACGACTTGCTTTTCCTTTTAAATTACGTAAGTAGTAAAGCTTAGATCGACGAACTTTTGCTGAACGTATAACGGTAATTGTATCGACTTTAGGTGAATGAAGTAAAAAAATTCGTTCAATACCAATTCCTTGAAATATTTTTCGAACTGTTATTGTTGTATTAATAGAACTATTTTTTTTTGCAATAAGAGTACCTTCATAAAACTGAACACGTTCTTTATTACCTTCAATAATTTTCACACCAATTTTTAAATTATCACCAATTTTTAAAACAGGAAGATCTTTTTTAAGAAACTGATTTTCGAGATTGACTACAGGGGTTTGGAAATTTAATTTCTCCATTACTACTAATCCTTACATGATATTGTTTAATAATATTTATTTTACAATTAGATCGTTAAAAAAACAATATAAAAGTAGATTCTATTTAATTATTGCATTCGACTGGGTTCGAACCAGTGATGTTCCAGAGGAAAACGGATTATGAGTCCGGTGCCTTCAACCACTCGGCCACGAATGCTTATTTGGAGCTGATGGGATTTGAACCCACGTCCATCTAAATCTGAAAAAAACGCTCATTCACAGGTATAGTTCAATAATAGAACAGATTGTTATGATTATTCTAAACTAAAGACAAAAAAACGTCTAGTAATAGTGGACAAATTTTTAAATTAAATAATATATTTTCTAAGCAGTAGCAAAAGCTAAATTATTTGAAGATTTCGTATTGTTTAGAGTTAAACGTTTAAAGTTAAAAGATATGATATTATTAGCATTTATTAATTAGTTTGTAGATTTTTACGAAGAATACAAGCTTCGACCTGCATCACATTTTTCTCATTCTTAAATGTCGAAACCAAGGCAGCCCCTAGATAACTAATTTAAAGAATTTTAACACTCTTTATTTTTAAGCATGAAGGGAGTCGAACCCTTGACTTTCAGAATCGGAATCTGATGCTCTATCCACTGAGCTACATGCTTTATTATCTAAAATTAATTTAATCCATGAATGGATTAAATTAATTTTAAAAATTTAGTAGTAAATTTTACCGCCACCCCATTTTTCTGAAACAATTTTAGGTTGTAACATAATATGGCCTGCGATTGAATATAAATCTTCATCTGTTAAAGAACGCATACGCGGATAGATATCAGCACTTTTAATACTTGGGTGAACCTCTGCAATTGATTCTAAACCATCATAACTCGTTGGATTTTTAATATAATCAACAAGCGCAGATATACTATCACGACGTGGTGTAGCTAAACTTAAAGCTTCAGGATCTAGACCAACGTTTGGGTTTGTTTTTGTAATACCACCTACGTGACAAGCACCACATGTCGCATTAAAGATACGTTTACCACGTTTAACTTGTTCTGGTGATAACACAACAGTATTTCCTGAAGAGTCTGATACAACAGTTCTTGTTGCTTCATCTAAATCAATAGCTGATGCATTAAATACGAACATATTAAAAATACAGAAGAATAAAATTCCAAAAAATTGTGAAGATTTTTTAATCATAAAATAATAAAATTATTTAAGACCTTGAAACCAAGATAAAATGTTTATATTACTTTTCTTTTTTTTTTCTCATTTTAAAAATTAAACCTCTTAATCGGATATTTTCCCATCCAGCTAGTAAAACGCTAGTAATAATTAACGCTTGACTAAATAGTAATATTGGATCTAAGCGCCACCCATGAACCATTAGAATACCACAATAGAAAAAACCTGTAGTAACGAAAAATAAATCTTCATCTCTTGAAACTTCGGGTTTAACTTTTCGAAGTCCGTACAATAAAACTACGCCAAATAATAAAATACCGCTTAAGAAGACATTTGGACCAAAATTAACATTTATCATGTTATTTAATTTGCTCCTTGCTGTTAAATAAATTAAACAATTGTAGTTTAACTAATAATTTGAATATTGTAAATTGATTAATTTAACTACGTGTTACACGATCACTTTTACTGATGATAATTAAAGCAGAACCAATAGCTGCTACAACAAGAGCACCTGCTACTAAACTAGAGAAAAAATTTGCTAAAGAAGATGTCATTTATAAATTCCTATTATATTAAATAAAAAATGAAAAATAGTAATCTTAACTACACTAAATATTGTATCAATATTAAAACGTATATAACTAATATTAAATATTTATAGTTATACTACAGTATAGTTTACTATAAAAATCTTTAACTAAAAAATAATTTTTTTTAAATCAAATTACGCGGGTATAGTTTTAATACTAATTAAAAAAAATTACTTGTGCTGCTATCTCACAATCCTGACACGTTGAATAACTATTTTAATTATATTAATTCTATACCCAAAACCTATCTTACAATAAAATAATTAAATAAGCAATGTTTAATTAAAATAATATTTTTTATCAAAATAGCTTGTTATTTAAAACGATTTAGTTTATATTAATTTAATAATGTAAAGCCCGGATAGCTCAGTTGGTAGAGCAGTGGATTGAAGATCCTCGTGTCACCAGTTCGAATCTGGTTCTGGGCAATCTAATAATTTTTAAAACTTACTCTAAGTTTACATGTTGAGTTATAAAATATTATATTTCAAGTTGAAGAAAACGCAAGAGGGGTTTATTAGTTTCATACTGCTATTCATACTAATAGTTAATAGTGGGGTTAAAAAAACCTTTACTATCAAAGATCTGATGAAGGGCAAATATAAAATAATTTTGGTTAGTAAAATGATATTGTAAGAAATCTGAAATTTCTTACAATTTAAATATTTTAAACTCTTATAGAGTTAATTAAAATTTTCAAGCACTATAGGTATTTTCTTATTATTCTTATAATGTTCCTTAAGAGCTTGTACGATCTGTTTATACAACGCTTCAGATATTCTACCTTCTTTAAAAAGCTTATATAATGCTTCTAAAAACAGACTAATTGAAAGTATACCTGAACCTGAAATAGTAATTGCAAGAATTATAGAAAGAACAGTTTTAAGAATAAAATGCTTTTTACCCGAGAATTCACCATTAATAAGATAGTCTAGTTTAATTTTTAATAAATTAATCTTAGATGGATTTGATAAGTGGCTGGCAACTATTAATTCACTCATTGTTGGAGAATGTATGTCTAAATTATACTCTTTTACAATATCACAGACAATTTTTAAGTTTCCTTTAGTTTCTTTCTTGGATAATAGTTTAAAAACATCAGCTGCTAACAATTTTTGGATTTCATCGTCGAAATTATAGTACATAGCAGTAACAAAAACCGAAATTAAAGCAAGCTTTAAAGGTCCATTTTCGGTGAATTTTTCAAATATAGTTTTTGTAACAATTTCGATAGTATCACCGTTTCCACCTCTCAAATCAGTCGAAGGATTTTTAGGAGGTAAATTTTTACGAACTAATTTATTAGCGATAATATAAGTAAGAACTCCAATTATACTTGGTACAAAAATTTTCGAAAATTTTGGCATATAAAATTTGCTATTTTAACAGAAGACTATATGTTATTATTTGATAAGTGTCAAATTTTAGACTACTAATTTAAAAAAGAGGTTTTCCGTAACTCTTAAAAAAATTTCCAAGCTATCAAAATTTTTAAAACAAATCTATTTTAGCCAATTGCTTGATTTTCTAGGTTTAAAATACATTTAGCCATTTTTAAGAGATGTAGTTCGCTCTATATAATCTTAATCATTACTAATCTTAAACATACTAAATTAAAAAGATTAATAAACTAAACAGAAAATTTTTCGGGATCCCTAAAAGTTTAAAAAATGTTAAGTGAAATTAATTTATATCCATCTTAAAAGTTATCATCACAAATAATCATCTACTTAAAATTTATTAATTTGTAATGTTCTAGCTTTAATCAATCAATTGAATTAAAATTTTTAATTTTCTGTTTCTTGATTAAAGTTAGTTGATAGTTTTATAAAAAATGTTTGAGAAATATTTTATTATGGGTTTTATTTTTTCAAGAATAATAAATCTGAAATCGATCAAGAGTACGTTATTATCAATTAATTAGTAGAAAACGATTTCAAGTTTAAAGTTTACATCTCTAAATATTTTGTGCGTTTTTTATCGAATTTTAATTGAAGATTACCTGTAGGTCCATTTCTTTGTTTTGCAATAATTAAATCAATGACTTTATTTATATTATCTGATGATGGCTCTGGATTATTTGACTCATTTTGATACAACATTAAAACAAGATCAGCATCTTGTTCTATTGAACCACTTTCTCTTAAATCTGATAAAATAGGTCTTTTATCAGTTCGAGTTTCAATATTTCTACTTAATTGTGAAAGAGCGATAATTGGTATATTAAATTCTCTAGCAAGGTTTTTTAAAGCTCTCGTAATTTGAGATAATTCTTGAGCTCGATTCCCGTTATTTGAAATTGGAGTTTGCATTAATTGAAGATAATCTATTATAACTAAACCAATTGTTGGATATTGAAACAATATAGTTTTAATTTTTGTTCTAATCTCTTGAACAGCTAAATCCGAACTATCGTCAACAAATAAAGGTAATTTAGATAATAATTTAATAATTTTATTTAATTTAGTCCAATCAGTTTTAGACAATTTGCCACTTCTTAAACGAGATTGACTAACATTACTTTCCATAGACAATAACCTATACATTATTTGTTCTTTTGACATTTCTAAACTGAAAACTAATACAGGCAATTTAGAATATTTTATAATGTTTAAACTAATAGTTAATGAAAAAGCCGTTTTTCCGATAGATGGTCGACCTGCAACAATAATTAAATCAGATTTTTGAAAGCCTTGGGTTAATGAATCTAAAGCATAAAACCCAGAACTTAATCCTGGTAAATTAGGAGAAGTTGCTTTTTGTTTTAATTCTAAAAAAATATTATAAACTAAATCAGTACTACTATATAATTTTGTAGGTTTAAAATCATTTGTGAAATTAAATAACTGATTCTCAAATTCATTTAAAATACTTTCTAAAGGAAGGTTAGTGACATAACTTGAATTAATAGTTTTATAACCAAGTCTTATTAATGAACGTCGTAAAAATTTATCTTTAATTAATCTTATATATTCTTCTAAATAAACTAAATTTGGAATTTGGTTTATTAATTCAATTAAAACTTTCACTCCACCAATTTTACTTAATAAACCATTTTCTTGTAAAAATGTGGTTAAAGTAGTTACATCTATTAACAGTTTATTTTGGTACATAAAAAGGACAACCTTAAAGAGTTCTTGATGATTTTTAAAATAAAAAGACTCAACATTAACAGTTTTAATTATAAATTCAATTGCTTCCGAATTTGTTAACATGCAACTTAACACCATTTTTTCAGCTAAAAAATTGTGTGGTAAATAATTATCAAAATCAGATTCTGTTGTTTGTATGGTCATAAGGTTTTATAATTTATTCGAGCCTTTTAAATATTGAAATATTAATTTATTACGATTATAATATTATCCAAGCGTCCTTAGTTCAGTTGGTAGAACGCTAGTCTCCAAAATTAGATGTCGAGGGTTCAAGTCCTTCAGGGCGCGTTTCTCTTTATAGAGAAGGTTATAAAATACTATAATAGAATTTTACAATTTTAAAAAGTTCCGCAATTAACTAGTTTAGAAAATAACGAAATTTAAAAAATTTATAAATTGCAATGGCAAAAAAAGTAACAGGCTTAATTAAATTAGCTTTACCTGCAGGCAAAGCTACACCAGCTCCTCCAGTTGGACCAGCTTTAGGTCAGCATGGTGTAAATATCGCAGCCTTTTGTAAAGAATATAATGCAAGAACAGGGGATAAAGTAGGATTAATTATTCCTGTAGAGATTTCCGTGTATGAAGATAGAAGCTATACTTTTATTCTTAAAACACCACCAGCATCAGTTTTATTAGCAAATGCCGCAAAAATTAAAAAAGGGTCGTCAACACCTAACAAAATAACAGTAGGATCTGTTACAAAAGCTCAATTAGAAGAAATTGCACAAACTAAATTGCCTGATTTAAATACTACAAAAATCAGTAGTGCAATTAAAATCGTTGAAGGGACTGCCCGAAATATGGGTATCTCCATTGTAGATTAAGTTTAATTTTTATAAGGTTTAATGGAGAAATGCTATGCGAAAATTGTCGCGTCGTCAAACAAAAAATTTAGAAAAAACTAAAAATATTATTTCAACAAACGTACAAGAAGCTATATCACTTTTAAAAGAAACAGCTACAACTAAATTTGTTGAAAGTGTAGAACTGCATGCCAATTTGAACATTGATCCAAAATATGCAGATCAACAATTACGAACAACTGTAACATTACCTAATGGTATTGGTAAACAAGTAAAAATCGCTGTCTTAACAAATGATGAGAATTTTGCTGAGGCAGAATCTGCAGGAGCAGACATTATTGGTAATGATAGTTTAATTGAAGCGATTACTCAAGGTAATATTGAATTTGACTTACTAATTGCAACACCCAATATGATGCCAAAACTGGCTAAATTAGGTAGAGTATTAGGTCCTAAAGGGTTAATGCCTTCACCAAAATCAGGTACTGTTACAAGTACTATTACAAGTACAGTAACCGAATTTAAAAAGGGAAAATTTGAATATAAAGCAGATAAGACAGGCGTTGTTCACGTTAGTTTTGGTAAAGTAAATTTCACTAATGAACAATTAGTTGAAAATTTAACTGAATTATATAGTTCAATTGAACAAAACCGCCCTTCTGGGGTAAAAGGTAAATACTTTAAAAGTTTATTCATCTGTACAAGTATGGGTCCTTCAATTAAATTAGATTTAGATATTTTTATTTAAATATTAAATTTGTAAGTATTATTAATTAAATATAAAACTACCATGTCAGAAAAAATTGATCAAATTATTGAAAGTTTAAAAACTTTAACGTTATTAGAAGCTTCAGAATTAGTAACAAAAATTGAAGATACGTTTGGTGTAGATGCTTCAGCATCATCAGGGGCAACAATGGTAATGGCAGCACCTACTGTTGTTGAAGAAGTAGAAGAAAAAACTGAATTTAATGTTCTGTTAGAAGAAGTTCCTGCGGATAAGAAAATTGCTATCTTAAAAGTAGTACGTGGATTAACAGGACTTGGGCTGAAAGAAGCTAAAGAAATCGTAGAATCAGCACCAAAACAAATCCAAGAAGGTTTAGGTAAAGATGCAGCAGAACAAGCTAAAAAACAATTAGAAGAAGTTGGAGCAAAAGTTTCTTTAACATAAAAAAACTATAATAAATATTAATTGTTATTAAAAATAATAACAATTAATATTTTTCCTTACCAAAAGCCTAATGAAATAGCTTTATCAATAGGTAAACAAGCACCGATACCTAACCAAA
>Ga0102825_1000075_pt1 | contig 21885 bp, 15 predicted proteins | sample ColrivemetaGS579_FD_78461 | JGI IMG/M metagenome (GOLD analysis project Ga0102825, IMG submission 78461) | Estuarine microbial communities from the Columbia River estuary - High salinity metaG S.579 | ecosystem: Environmental > Aquatic > Marine > Intertidal zone > Estuary | place: USA: Columbia...
AGGAGCTATTTTCGGTGCTTATTTAAAACTGTTACCTATTTTAATTTTTCTAGTTCCTGGTATTATTGCCTTTGCATTATCAATTCAAAACCCTGAGGTTTTTACCATAAATAAAGCAGATAAAGCTTTTCCAATGTTAGTAAAATATTTATTGCCAGTAGGACTTAAGGGTTTAGTAGCTGGAGGTTTGATGGCAGCATTGATGAGCTCTCTCGCTTCAGTTTTTAATTCTTGCTCTACGATATTCACTATCGATATTTATCAAAAATTAAAACCTAATAAATCAGAAAAAGAGTTACTTTACACAGGGAGAATAGCAACTATTTTCATTGTTGTTTTGGGTATTATTTGGATTCCAATTATGGAAAAAATAGGTGGAGGTGTAATGTATCAATATCTACAAAATGTCCAATCTTATATAGCACCTCCAGTTACCGCTGTGTTTTTATTAGGAATTATTTGGAAACGAGTAAATTCACAAGCAGCAATTACTACTCTTTTAGCAGGTTTAGTTTTATTGATTATGCGCTTAGGATCAGAAATTTACTTTCAGTCAGAAATTATTTCTAATCAGACGGTTAACAGTGTTTGGTTTACATTTGCAACAATTAATTTCTCTCATATGGCAATTTTTATGTTTGTATTTTCTGTTATGCTTTGTATCTCAATCAGTCTGTTAACTACAGCTCCTAATTACAAAACAATTATTGGATTGTCTTATGGTACTCTTTCAGATAAACAGAAGCTAGATAATAAAAATAGTTATGATAGAATAGATGTAGTTCTTTCTGTATTGCTAGTATTATTAGTAATTGGAATTTTAAGCTATTTTACATCGTAGATTAAACTAATTATGAGTTTTTTGTCTAAAAATTAAACTTAAATAAATCTCAGTATGCACATAAAATTAAATATTAACTTTTCGTTATTGTTCTTTGTTTTATTTAATAGTAGCTGTCAAAGCAAGTCTATCAGTTCTGATAGTGATGACAATGCTCCTATAGCCTATAACTTAACATCCAAAACTATTTATGTGCCCCAATCTATTGATGGAACGATACAAAATCGTCCTGTGATTATTCAAACAACTAATGATATTGATCCAAACATAAATTACCCTATGGTTTTTGCCTTTCATGGTCGAGGTGGCTCTAATACTAATTGGGTCAATACTTTAACTGATTATACAACTAGTGGATCTTTTATTGGAATTTATCCACAAGGATTTTTAGACTGTTGGAATTTAGGACCTGAGCCTTCAAATGCAGATGATGTTGAGTTTGTAAATCTCATTGTTGAAGAATTACAAAACTATAGTAATTTAGATTTTAATAAAATGTACGCCATTGGAACTTCTAATGGCTCGGGAATGGTTAATAAATTAGCAATAGAAACAAATCATTTTTTGGCTATTGCACCTGTTGTTTCTCAACTTGTAGTCAGCCTTCCAATTTTAGAATCAACAAATCCAATTTCTGTTTTTCAAGTTAATGGAGCTGCAGATGAAACAATCCCTATTAATGGAGGTCCTAAATTTGGTCATATTTTTCTTGATGCCTATGTAAGTGCTGAGCTATGGGCTAGCAATTTCAATTGTTCTCAGAGTCCTGTGGTAAATATATTAGGCGATGACACTCTAACTATATTTGAATCTTGTGATGAAAATAAAGAAATTAGATATCTTAGGATTGAAAATGGAGGTCACAATTTAAATTTAAATATATTGTTTCCCGAAATATGGGAGTTTTTTCAACGTTTTTAAATGATTCAATTATGAACAGTATTCCATTAAAACTACTTCCTAAAGTTCAAAAAGAGATTTTTGGGACATTGTCTAGTGGAGTGGAGGTATTTACTTATACTTTAATTAATTCTAATGGCTACAAAGTATCTATTCTAAACTATGGTGCAATTATTCAAAATATTGAGGTTTCTGATTCTGTTGGTAATTTTGAAAATATAGTTTTGAACTATGACAATCTTGAAGCTTATACAAAAGACACTTCTTTTATTGGAGCCACTATTGGTCGCTATGCTAATAGGATAAATAATGCTAAATTCACATTAGATGGATACTTATATAAATTAAACCCTAATGATGGAACTAATAGCTTACACGGTGGTTTAGAAGGCTTTAATAAGGTGGTCTGGACAGCTAATACAAGTGTAAAAAATAGCTCAGTTTCTGTAAGCCTATCTTATCATAGCCCTGATATGGAAAATGGATTTCCAGGAAACCTATTTACAACTATTTATTACACTTTAACCAATTCTAACTCTCTAGAAATTTATTATACAGCTACTACTGATAAAAAGACTATAATAAATTTAACAAATCATTCTTATTTTAACCTTTCTGGAAATTTTAAAAAAACAGTTTTAGATCATCATTTAAAAATAGAATCTGACTACATACTTGAAGTAAATTCAAAGTTAATACCAACTACTAAACTTGATAATGTATCTTCAACTCCCTTTGACTTTCGACAGCTAAAGTTAATTGGTCAACATATTACTAGTGACGATAATCAGTTACGTTTAGGGTCAGGTTACGATCATTGTTGGGTACTAAATGGTGAGGGGGATTTACAATCAGTTTGCAAAATAGTGCATAAGGATACTGGGCGTTTACTAGAGGTTTTTACAACTGAGCCTGGAATACAAATCTATACAGGAAATCATTTAGAAGGTATTTACAACAAGCACTCGGGTGTATGTCTGGAAACACAACACTTTCCTAATTCACCAAATGAGCCTAAGTTTCCAACCGTTATATTAAATCCTGAAGATACTTATCGGTCTACTACAATTTTTAAATTTTCAAATCAATAATTATGAATTTAAACTCAACTTATTTAATTCGCATATTTAAACCGATAGTGATACTACTTCTATTTATGAGTTCATCATTTATTTTCTCTCAATCCAAAATAAATATATCCGGTTTTGTATATGATGAATATGCGTATCCAGTTCCTTACAGTTCAATTGGTATCATAGAAAAGAATATTGGGGCTAGTTCAACTGAAGAGGGGAGTTTTAGTTTCTTTATTACAAAAAATGAACTTGGTGATATTTTAGAAATATCTTCAATTGGATATGAGACGTTCAAAATAAGTGTTAAGGACTTCACTGAACTAATTGATAAAAAAATTATTTTAAAAGAGAAAATAACAGAGCTTAAAGAAGTTTCGGTTCAAAGTTCCAAGACAATTGTGAAAAAAGCACTTAAAAAGCTTAAAGAAAATACTTTAAGCTCCAAACATATTCTTGGAATACTTTACCGGCGTTGGTCTGTTGAAGACAAAATTTGTAGGTTTTTTATTGAACAGTATATTGATGTTGTTGATCGTGGGCCTTCGTATTTCACGGACGGATTTAAGATACGTCATAACCGAACTTCATCAGATTACAGGTTTGTTAAAAATTTACAATCACATCATTCTTTATATTATATGGAGTGGAACAATCCACTTCGCAAGGGAATATCATTGGGTGCCTATAAATGGAAAAAAGTAAAGGATACTAATTATGAAAATGAAGAAGTTGTAGTTATAAAAGGCACCAAGAAAAATGGAGAACTCATAACACTATATATAGGTTTTGATACTTTCAAAATATACAGAATAGAGAAGTTTACTGATACTGATAATGGAACCACTATGGATGCTATTTATGTATATAAAAATAACAATCAAAACAAGCTGTATCTCAGTTATCACAAAAGAGAGTATTCTTTTTACTTGAAAATGCCAGATAATGTTAAAAGAATTTTAGTTCAGACTGGAAAAAAACCAAAACAATATGTACCAGCTGCCTATAGGCATGAAGTTTTTGTTTTGAATCTTGCTAATTACTCTAAGAATTTAAAGTCAAAAGGAGACGAATCAAATCAAAGAGATATGACTTTATATAAATTAGATTATAATCAAAATTTTTGGGATAATTTAAGTTTACCACCAGAGACCAAATTTTATAAGAAAAACATAAATGAGTTAGAAGGGCTGTTTGATGTTCCAATTGAAACACAGTTTAAGTTTTCAAATTCTAATTAATTTTATTAAATGACCAATTTCTTACATAATTTAAATCGATATTGCTTCAAACTATACAATAAATAAATTTACTTTACATTTTTAAATCTTGATAAGTGAGAAAATATATTTTTATTTGTTTTTTAATTTCTGTTTTGTTTACAAATTCACAACAAACAAAATATAATTCTAAACAGCCAAATTTTTTATTTGTTTTAGTGGACGATCAACCTTTTGATGCAGTAGGTTTCTCAGGGCGTTATCCTTTTTTAAAAACTCCTAATATTGACCGCCTTAAAAATGAAGGAGCAAACGTAGAAAACTTTTTTGTTACACAGTCTATATGCTCGCCTTCACGGGCTAGTTTTTTAACAGGAACTTATCCTCATATTCATGGAGTTAATCAAAACAATAAACACGTCGATCCTAATTGGAACGAATTCGCTCCCTACTCAACTCATTTACAAGCCGCTGGGTACGAAACTGCACATATTGGTAAAATTCATATGGCACATTTAAAAGGTAAAGCTCATATAAGGCCTGGTTTTGATTATTGGTATAGTTTTATTGGTCAAGGAGAATACTTTGACCCACAAGTCAACGAAAATGGTAATGAATTTCAAGAAAATGGATACATAACAGATATTTTAACTGAAAAGGCAGTGGACTGGTTAAAAAATAAACGAGATTCAGATAAACCTTTTAGCATAAATTTATGGCATAAAGCTGTACATCAGCCTCACTTGCCTGCTCCTAGACATAAAAGTTTATATATTGATAAAGAACTACCAACACCCCCATATGATACTCATAAAGAAACATTTAAAGGTAAGCCAGAATGGCAACGAAAAAAAACATTTGGATTTGACTGGAAAAAAAACCTACCTATTCCTTTAGAGTTGCCCGAACAAGAGTGGCCTATTAATTATGATAGAAACATGGATCTTTTAAGATGTTTGTCGTCAATAGATGAGTCTTTAGGAAAAGTATTAGCCACTTTAGAGGAAATGGGTGAGTTAGACAATACAGTAATAATTTACAGTAGTGATAATGGTTATTTTATGGGTGAACATACTTACTTGGATAAACGTTTGGCTTATGAAAACTCTATGCGAGTACCAATGGTAATACGTTATCCAGAACTAATACATAAAAACACTACTGTGAAGCAGAAATGCTTGAACATTGATTTGGCACCAACTATCTTAAATCTAGCCGGTTTAGATATTCCTAATTACATGCAAGGAGAGTCGATGGTTGATCTATTAAAAGGTAATGATGTAGATGATTGGCGGGATGCGATTTTATTTGAATATTTTAAAGATACTTACTGGCCCTACGCCGGACCAAATCAAATCGCTGTTCGTACTGATAGATATAAGTTAGTTGATTGTTTTCTTAAAAATGATATAGACGAATTATATGATCTCCAAACAGATCCAGGAGAAATGACTAACTTGATTAATGATTCTAGTTATGATGCTGTTGAAAAGGATCTTAGAGAACAGGCAATATTATTAAAAAAACAATTTAAGTATAATCCGAATAGAGATTGGTGGTTAAAAAAAGTTATGAATTCAAAGAGGATTAAATAGTACGTAGTTAAATCCTATTATCTACTAGTTATTTTGTCTGGTAAATTAGTTGTCTAATGATTATTTATAAAAATTTTATGCGTTTATCTATTTTGACTTTGTTGTTTTTACCATTTTTTTTAGGATGTAAATCGTCAATGGCAAATCAAACCAACAAATCTCCAAATTTTATAATTATTTTGGCCGATGATCAGGGTTGGAATGGAACTTCTGTTCAAATGACAGATAATGAAATTCAATCTAAAAGTGATTATCATCAAACTCCAAATATTGAAGCGTTATCAAATAAAGGAATGCGTTTTTCTAGTGCTTATGCAAGTGCACCGGTATGTTCTCCCTCACGATATAGTATTCAGTTTGGACAGACACCAGCGAGGCTTAAAATGATTAGAGTAGGAATGAATACAAACCATATTGATCATCTAACTCCATTAACAATTCCTAAATTATTGAAAAAAATCAACTCTAACTATACCACTGCTCATTTTGGTAAATGGGGAATTGATGTTAACCCTTCATTTCTTGGATATGACCAAAGTGATGGTATTACTGGAAATAAAGATGGTGTTTTTAACCATAAATCAAATAAAAAACAATGGAAAAATACTATTTCAGACGATCCTAAAAAAATATTTAGCACTACCAAAAGTGCTATTGATTTTGTTGAAAGTCAAGCGAAATCTAAGACTCCATTTTTTTTACAAGTTTCTCATTATGCGGTTCATTCTGATATAATGATGCGTAAAGAAACTCTTAAAAAATACCAGAATATAGATAGAGGACTATATCAAAATCACGCAGGATTTGCTGCTATGACTGAAGATTTAGATTCTGGAGTTGGTATATTATTAGACCGTGTTAGAGAACTAGGATTGGAGAGTAATACCTATATAATCTACACATCTGACAACGGTGCTGTGCCTGTTATGCCTCCAAAATCTAAGTATACAAATGGCTCAAATTATCCTTTAAGTAGAGGGAAGTGGGATGCAATGGAAGGTGGTATTCGTGTACCTTTTATAATATCCGGTCCTGAAATAATGGCTGGATCTGAATCTGCAATTCCAATTACGTTTTCTGACTTATTACCAACTATTGTAGAATTGGCTGGTGGAACAACTTTTAATAAAACTAATTTGGATGGAGGGAGCTTTAAAAACATCCTTAATAATAGTGGTAAAGGGATAATAAATCGCTTTTCTGAAGGACTTATTTTTCATGTTCCATACGAAAATGGAATTGCATTAAAAAGAGCACATTCTGCTATCATTATTGATAATTTTAAATTAATTAAATTTTATGATAATAATGAACTTCTCTTATTCAATATAAATAAGGATATTAGTGAGGATAATAATTTAGCTTCAATATTTCCAGAAAAGTTAAAGAAACTTGAAGGTGCCTTGGATAGCTATTTAAATCAAGTTAAAGCACCTAAATGGAAACCTGGTATCTCATGGAAAAATAAATCAATTGAATCATTCAATTCTTATCATTAGTCAACATTAAAAACCTGTGAAAAATCAATTTAATAAGTCCTTTTTTTGGATCATATATTTCCTAATAACTTTAAGTTACTGCCAAGAAAAATCAGTTACCAATAAGTCTCCAAATATTGTATTTATCTTTTCAGATGACCATGCTACAAATGCTATATCTGCTTATGGTGGTCTTTTTACAGACTTAGCTCCAACACCCAATATAGATAGAATAGCAAAAGAAGGAGCTATACTTAAAAATGTTTTATGTACTAATGCAATATGTGGCCCTAGTAGAGCTTCGATCTTAACTGGTACATACAGCCACATTAATGGATATTATAAGAATTATAAAGGTGGAGTTTTTAATAATCAACAATGGACTTATCCTCAGGCTTTACAAGAAGGTGGATACCAGACAGCATTAGTTGGAAAATGGCATTTAGCATCTGAGCCTGTTGGGTTCGATTATTTTAAATATCATATCTCTAAAGGAGAACAGGGTCTTTACTGGGATCCCATTTATAATGATAATGGAAATAAAATAAAAGAAAAGGGATATGCTACAAATTTAACAACTGATTTTGCAATAGAATGGTTGCAAGAAAGAAATAAAGATGAACCTTTTTGCTTGCTATTACAGTTCAAAGCACCTCACAGAGAATGGTCGCCTGATAAGAAATATGAACATTTATGGAATGATATAGAAATGCATTACCCTTTAACTTTTAATGATAGTTATTTAGGCAGGGAGCTTACAGCAGGAGATACCGAAATGACAATGGATTATTTTAGCAGGCAAGACATGAAAATGCTGCCACCAGACTCCTTAACACAAAAAAAACAAAGAAGATGGCTACAATATGGTTTTAAGCCTGGTGAAACAGTAAAGCTCTCTAAAAAGTTAAGCTCCCAAGAAAATCGCAACTTAAAATATCAAAAATATATCAAAGATTATCTAGCAACAATTAGATCGGTTGATGATAACATTGGTAGGGTTCTAAAATATCTAAAAGATAATAATTTAGAACAAAACACTATAGTCGTTTATAGTTCAGATCAAGGTTTTTTCCTTGGAGAACACGGTTTTTTTGATAAACGATTTATGTATGAAGAGTCTTTAAAGATGCCATTCGTTATTCGTTATCCAGGAGTTGTTAAGCCTGGAACAATAGTTAATGACATTATATCAAATATTGATTTTGCTCCGACACTATTGGATATGGCTGGGGTTAATATTCCTGAAAATGTTCAAGGTAAAAGCTTCTTTCAGAATTTAAAAGAGAATACGTCTAAGGATTGGCGACAATCAATGTATTATCATTACTACGAATATCCTTATTATCACCGTGTGCAACCTCATTATGGTATTAGAGATCAACGTTATAAGCTAATTCACTTTTATTATAATATTGATGTTTGGGAATTTTATGATCTACGTAATGATCCATCTGAAATTAATAATTTAATTGATAACCCTAGCCATGCTTCACTAATCAATCGTCTAAAGACCGAGTTGTATCAGTTAAAGAAAAGCTATGGAAATAATATGTCTATTGAAGAATTAAGACATATTTCAGACAATGACTTTGGAGGTTTAGAGTCAAATAAAAAACAATAGAATGTAGATTATTAGTTATATTTAATTTTTTAAACTCATATGAAGCTCTTAAAATTTAGTTTTTTAACTTTACTATTCATTTCTGTTTCCGGTTCAAAGCCCTCTAGGCAGTCTAATAAAATGAACGTGTTATTCATTATAGCAGACGATTTAAATTGTGCCTTAGGTGCATACGGGGATCCTATAGCTATTACACCAAATATCGATAAACTTGCTAAGGAAGGACTTCTTTTTAGTAATACGCATGTTCAATATCCTTTATGTGGACCCTCAAGGGTTTCTATTATGACTGGATTGTATCCAGATCAAACAAAATCAAAAAAATTAAGATTATATGTCCGTCAAACTATTCCAAATGTTATTACACTTGGACAAAAATTTAGAATGGAAAATTACCACTCAGTTCGGGTTGGTAAAATTTATCATTATCACAACCCTAGAGATATTGGGACTGCTGGTCACGACGACTCATACACTTGGGATCGAACAGTAAACCCGTACGGTCGCGATAAAATAGAAGAATATAAATTAAATGGATTAAAACCAAAACTTGATGGTGGTACTTTAAGTTGGTTTAAAGCAGATGGTAGTGACGAAGAACAAACAGATGGAATTGGTGCTACAGAAACTATAAATTTTTTAGATGAGTTTTCTAAAAGTGGTGAGAATTTCTTTTTAGCCTATGGTCTTTACAGACCTCACGTCCCTTTTGTTGCCCCAAAAAAATATTTTGATTTATATGATAGTACTGATTTTACAGTTCCACAAAGCAATGATACTTATCTCAAGACAATTCCAGAGCCTGCAGCCATATCTGTTCGTAGTAAAAATGAACAAGTTGATTTAGAACCTGACCTTGCTAAAGAAATTAAACTTGCTTATTATGCGACTACAAGTTTTATGGACGCCCAAATTGGACGAGTGTTAGATAAACTCAAAGCAACTGGATTAGATAAAAATACAATTGTAGTGTTTACTTCTGATCACGGATATCACCTTGGGGAACATGGCCATTGGCAAAAACAAACACTATTTGAAGATGCGACTAGAGTTCCTTTAATTATTTCTGGACCTAATGTTACGAACAATAATAAAGTCATAGATTCACCTGTAGAATTAATTGATTTATACCCTACGATTATGGATGTAGTAGACTTCCAATCTCCTAGTTTTGTAAGTGGTAAAAGCTTATTTCCATACTTTAGTAGTTCAGATGTATCAGTTAGAACAAGTGCTTTGACTGAACTACGGGTAATCATTAAAGATAAAATAGCTCAGGGTTATGGGATACAAACCAATAGGTATCGTTTAAACCAATGGCGATATAAAGGGGAGTTTAGTTATGAGCTATATGATCATAAATTTGATAAGTTTGAGCTAGAAAACTTAGCCAACAATGTAGATTATTTATCAACTAAAGATTCACTTGTTACTGTTATAAAATCTCGTATCTCAGAAGCTAAGATTAAACCTGTTGGTTTAGGAAAACAAATTGATAATGCAATGCCAAGTTTTGAGCCAAAACGATTTTTCCCAAAACAAAAATAAAGTTTACTACGCCTAATTTTATTATTTATCAAAATTGAATATCTGTGTTCTTATTATTTGTTTAGTTTGATGTATTAAATATATTTGGCATATGAAATACATCGCTTCTTCACTTACTTTACCTAATGGCTCTATTTTAAAAAATAGAATTGCAAAATCTGCTATGAGTGAGAATTTTGGAACACAATACCATGCTCCAAGTAAGGGCTTAATCAATGCATATCGGATTTGGGCTAAAGGCAACCCTGGTTTGCTTATTACTGGAAATATTATGGTAGATTCATTGGCATTAGGTGAATCTCGAAATGTTGTTGTTGAAGATTATAAAGATTTTGAGCTATTAAAAGAATGGGCTAGTTCAGTAAAAGGAACTGGTGTTCATCTTTGGCCACAAATTAATCATCCAGGAAGACAAGCTTTTTCGGCGATTAATAGAAAGGTATTTGCACCATCTGCTTTACCATTAAAAATGGGAAATGCTTCTAAAATGTTTAAACTTCCGTTAGCTTTAAAAGAAGAGGATATATGGGGTATTATTAAACGTTTTGGGAATACTGCTAGAATTTTAAAAGAAGCAGGGTTTACCGGCTGTCAGATTCATGGCGCTCATGGGTACTTAGTTAGTCAGTTTTTATCTCCTAATAGTAACATAAGATCAGATAAATGGGGTGGTTCTGTTTCCAACAGAGCCCGTTTTGTTTTAGAAATTTATCGTGAAATTAGAAACCAAGTAGGGTTCAATTATCCGATAGGCATCAAAATTAATTCTGCAGATTTTCAGCGAGGTGGATTTACAGAAAAAGATTCTGTTGAGGTAATTAATCTCCTTGAAAATGAAGGAATTGATTTAATAGAAATTTCTGGTGGGACTTATGAGAAACCTACTATGATTCAAGGAGATGTTAAACAAAGTACTAAAGCTCGTGAAGCTTATTTTTTGGAGTACATTAAAAAAGCACGAAAACTGATAAATACTCCCTTAATCCTTACAGGTGGTTTTCGTTCTGTTTCTGTAATGGAGAAAGCTTTAGACAACGGTCATTTAGACGTTATAGGTTTGGCAAGGCCTTTTTGTTTATATCCAAATCTGGCAAATCAAATTTTTGATGGATCTATAAAACAATTTGAAACCCCTATTCCAAAAATTGGTATTAAATTTTTAGATAAACTTGGTGGAGTTGAATTACCCTGGTATGAGCTTCAAATTCAGCGTATAGGAAAAGGTAAGTCACCTAAAATTAATCTCTTAGGAATTTTAGCTTTCTGGTTCAGTATTAAAAGTCTGATTTATAAGTCTTTTTGGAAGAATAAATAACCTTTTCTAATAAGGTAATAAAAATTGAGCTAACCTTTTAATCTTCTTAATACTTGTGTTTTTTATAATTTATTTTTTAAATGTAAAACTTATACTGTTTGTTAATGCAACATTGTTTTAATAAATTTGATTTATGGGAATTATTAGAAAAACTCAAGCATTAGGATTATTGTTAAATGAATTTGATAAAGATTCAAATGCGATTTCTGCTATCGAATTAGTTAAACGTCTTGGTGATAAAATTAATAAGACAACAGTGTACAGATTATTAGATAAATTTGTTGATGATGGGTTGTTACACTTCTTTTTAGACGCTAATGGAGTTAAATGGTTTGCTAAATGCAAGGGTTGCTCTAAGACTAATCATCTAGATATTCACCCTCATTTTCAGTGTACTGAATGTGGAATTGTAGATTGCTTAGAAATTAATATTACTATACCAGAAATTCCAAATCGTAGAGTCGATAACTCTCAAGTTTTAATTTTGGGGCAGTGTGATCTTTGTACTAAATAAACTCATTTAGTTCACTATTATATTTAAAATTTCATAATTTTTATAGATTATTTTAAATATTTGTTTCCTCCTTTGTAGTTTCTTCTCCAGCCTCCAAAGTACACTAAGATACTCACGTTTATAATAAAAACAGCCAGAATATTTGTCCAAATATTGTTTTCTATTCTATTTATATATGTAAAACTTGGCAACTCATTATAGTTGTCCATCGTGAATTTTTGTTTCTTAAATAACATTGGGGTTAAGAAGTTCCGCCATTTTTTTGAAAATTCATAAACTTGTCTTTTGTAGTCATTGTAATGTAGCTCAGAACTTCCTGCAATTTTATTCAATTTTAGTGCATTTTTAATACACAGTAATAAATTATAAATTATTTTTTTATAAATCTTTTAAGCCCAACTTTATCAATTGTAGCTATTCTTATGATGTAAATTCCGTTAGATAGTTTTTTAACATTTAAAGATCTATCATCATATGAGATATTTTTTGATTTTACTAATCTTCCTGTAAAATCTAAAACTTCAACTTTTGCATTTTTTGTATGTGTTGATAATTGAATGTTTAATAAATCTGAAACTGGATTTGGAGAAATTTCAAAACTTAAAAGTTTATTTTCCTCATAACTTAATGTGTTTAATGCCAAAACTGTAGCGCCTCTATAATCTGGTCCGTGCCATGCATAATTTGAAGTGCCACCATGTGCATAAATTATAGGTAAGGAACTTATTGAAGCATTAAAAATATAATCATTTGAGTCTTGAGTATCATTTATCCTAGTTGCTACTATAGTTCTAGTTTCACCATTAACAGTATTAGACACTAATGTCCAGTCACCGCTCTCATTTCCAGGTGAATCTTGAGGGGGAATAGGTCTTTCTAACGACGACGACGGACCTGGCTCTGAAAACGCGTCTCTAATAGTACTACCATCAGTCATAAAAATATCAGTCCCATTCATTTCTGAATTTCCAAAGCCGATTGCTAGCCATACATCTGAGGGCCCCGACAATATTAATTTAGTTGTAAATGTATTTCCGTTTACTTCAATATTAGCTGACAATCCTGGAAGTAATGTTTGTGTTCCAGTAGAAACAATTTGTGCTAATAATGGTGTTGAAATTGATAAATAAAAAATGAAAACTATTTTTTTCATCAGATTGTTATTTTAAAAGTTGAATGATTTTAATATTATTGATAATTTTAGCATAATCTAATGCAGTGTTACCTCGATTATCCTTAATATTAGATTTGGCTTGGTATTTAACTAATAATTTGATTATTTTTTCTTGAGAAAAAATCACAGAAAAATGTAATGCTGTGGAGTTATTTTTATCAGTTAAATTAGGATTAGCGTTATTTTCTAAGAGTAATTTTACTAAATAAATATTTTTTTTTACTGTAGCGGCCATTAACGGAGTTCCATAGCTACTTTTTGAATTAATATCCTTTACATGCTTTATTAAATATGAAGCAACCTCATTATTGCTGTAATAACAAGCTAGAGTCAAGGCTGAGTAACCTTTTTCGCTAATTACATTTATAATATTACTATCATGTTTAACTAATTCCTTAATTTCTAGCAAAGAACCACTTCTAGCAATATCAAAAACTGAAGATTCTTGTGCCTCTAAATTTAAAATAAAAATTAAGGACAAAAGAAAAATGAAAAACTTATTTTTATGTAGTCGGAATACCATTTGATAAGAATTACTTGTAAAGTTAACGATTTATAATCAGTAGCTAAAAAATATAGATATCTAAAAATAAATAGTTTCTCTTGGAAATAGTTCTGGGTTGTCAAAGTAAGTGAAGTCTAACCATTTTGGGGAGGATTTAATCGAAAATAGTTCGTTTGGGACAAATTTAGATTTTGTAAACTTAAAGCAATAGCTAATATTCCTTTTGAATTTTTTATACTGACAATGTATTTTTTTAAATTAGCAATCTAAATTAACACATAACGATTAAAACCAATGATAACAAGATTGTACATCGTATTTTTTATGCTGATAACAACATTACTTACAGCACAAAATTCTCTGATTCGTATGCCTCGAATTAGTCCAAATGCCCAAGAAATTGCTTTTTCTTTCCAAGGAGATATTTGGATTTACAACTTCGATACTCAGCTAACAAAACGGTTAACCATTCACGAGGGATATGAAAGTAACCCTATCTGGAATACTTCTGGGGATCAACTCGCCTTTTCTTCGAATAGAAAAGGAGCAAATAATATTTTTACGATCAGTAAAAATGGAGGGACACCTAAACAATTAACATATTATCCAACAGGTGATACTCCTTATGATTGGACATCTAATAACAATATTGTATTTGCTACAACAAGAGTTTTAAAAGGGCCTGAATGGGATGAGCAAATCTATCAAGTCAATGCTAATGGTGGTACTCCGCAAAGATTCATAACAGCTTTAGGCAGTATGGCAACTGTTTCTCCTGACGGTAATTTGGTAGCCTTTGTGAAAGGAGCTTGTAGAATTTCTAGAGAAGATTATTCAGGTTCAGCCCAGCGAGATGTGTGGATTTATAACATTAAAACAGGAAGCTATTTTCAATTAACTTCTTCAAAAAAGAATGATCATTCACCTTTATGGGACGCAGCAGGTAATTTATATTATATAGGAGCTGAAAGTGGTCGTTATAATATCTATCAGCAATCTATAAATTCTAACGGTTCAGCAAATGGGTCTTCTAAAAAAATGACGAATCATAATAAAAATGGTGTTGTTTCTTTTTCTGTAAGTAATCATGGAACTATAGTCTACACAACACTTTTTGATCTATATCAAATAAATGAGTTGCAAACTAAGAAGATCAACTTAAAAATAGAATCAGATTACAAATTTGAAACCGAAAAAGAAGTTTCTACAACTTCAGATATTTCCAATTTTGATGTTTCACCCAACGGAAAATTAATTGCTATCGAAATTAATGGAGAAATTTTTGTCAAACAAAATAATAAGGATAGAAAAAACTCTAATAATGTTAGTAATCATACTTACAGAGACAGGAATCCACAATGGATTAGTGATACAGAGTTGTTATTTGTTTCAGATAGAGATGGTCATAATGAAATATATAAAGCTGTTTCTGATGATACCTTGGTTGAATTAGATAGGAGTTTAAAGATCTCAATCACGAAACTCACTAAGAGTGAAGAAGATGTGTATGATATTCTGGTCTCACCAGACCACAAAAAATTAGTTTATAGAGTAGGTAGAGGAAATTTAATTTTGGCAGATGTAGATGCTGGAGTTGTATCCAACAGTAAAGCATATTCATCGGGATGGGCAGAAGCAGAGGACGTAAGTTGGAGCCCAGACAGTAAGTATATTGCTTATTCTCAGGAAGACTTGAACTTTGATAGTGAGATTTTTATACATTCTGTAGAGAACCTAAATGATAAGTTTAATGTTTCTATGCATCCAAGAAGTGATAGAGCTCCAGTTTGGAGTCCAGATGGTAAAAAATTAGCATTTTCTTCCAATAGAAGTGGAAACAGAGGTGGAATAGATTATGATGTTTGGATGGTCTGGTTAAAAAAAGAAGATTGGGAACGATCTAAAACAGATAGAGATAATGGAGACTATTATTTAGAAAAAGAAGCTGATAACGATAAGAAAGAGATGGAGTTAGAGGTTACTATCGATAAAGAAAAAATTTTTGATAGACTTACTAGAATAACCAGATTACCAGACGATGAGTACGGAGGTATGTTTGGTCCCGATAGTAAATATGTTTATTATTCGGCAACAGATCCATCAACAAATATCCGAAGTTTTTTTAAAGTTAAATTAGACGGTACTAGCCCAAAAGCTATAAAAGAAACTTCAAGAGTTGGGAGAGTTGCAGGAATTGATGGTAAATTTTATTTTACATCTGGTGGTAAGCTAAAAGAATTGAACCCTGACGGAGATAAAATCACCTCTTTGGCTCATGTAGCAAAATATAAAGAAGATTTTGTTGCCCTCAATCATCAAATTTATCAAGAAGGTACTCGTGTGCTATCAATGGGTTTCTATGATCCTAATTTCCATGGTTATGATTGGAAGTCGTTGATTAAAAAATACAAACCATTAGTATTAAAAGCGAGTACAGAGCAAGATTACAGTTTTGTGTTTAATTTGTTATTAGGTCAATTAAATGCTAGTCATATGGGGTATAGAGCAGAAACTTCTGAACGTACAAACAGTGATAATATTGGGCTTTTAGGGATTGAAGTGAAGAATATTTCAAATGGGGTTCAAATAGAGTATGTACTTAAAAATTCAGTAGCAAATAAATTAAAAGTAAACTTAAAAGTTGGAGATATTATCACTGCGGTTAATCGAAAACTGATAACTAAAAATACTAATTTTTATAGTTTACTAAAAAATTCCAAAACTGAAGAAGTGTTATTAACTAAAAGTGATGGAAAAGATATTGTTGTTAGAACCTCGAATTCTTTAAAGACTTTACAATATGAAGCATGGGTAGAATCTAGAAGAGAGTTAGTAAAAAAATATTCAAATGAACAGTTAGGGTATATTCATATTAAAGGAATGAATGCTCCGAGTTTTGAAAGTTTTGAACGCGATTTGAAAGCTAGTGGATATGGTAAAAAAGGTATTGTAATAGATGTTCGATACAATGGTGGAGGATGGACAACAGATCGTTTAATGGCTGTTTTGAATGTTGACCAACATGCGTATACTATTCCAAGAGGGGCAGCTAATAACTTACAGAATGAGAATAAAAAGTTTCAAGGGAATTACCCTTTTAACGAGCGAGCAATTTTATCAGTTAACACAAAACCTACTGTGGCATTGTGTAACGAGAACAGTTACTCTAACGCAGAAATATTTTCACATGCCTATAAAAATTTGGGACTAGGTAAATTAGTAGGTCAGCCTACTTTTGGTGCAGTAATTTCTACTGGTGGCTATGGTTTATCAAAAGGCTATGTCCGTATGCCATTTCGTGCTTGGTATGTCAAGAAATCTGGACTGAATATGGAAAATGATGCTCCTGCAGTTCCTGATTATTTGGTAAAGAACGCACCAGGTTGGAAAGCAAGAGGGGAAGATACTCAGTTACAAAAAGCGGTTAATGTTTTACTAGAAGAAATAAAATAAAAAACCCACAACCATAAATAGACTGTGGGTTATACCGTGGAGCCGATAGGAGTGAAATCCAACTATTTTGGAGAGGATTTAGAATTATTAAAATAAAATATCGTTTAAATAACTCCACATTTCGTTATGGAAATTAATGGGGACTAAATTATCACTATCGGGAGCTTCACCCATGCGAATGATTACTAGATTTTGACTTGGAATAATATCAAGATATTGGCCGTTTTTACCCATCCCTGCAATTAAATCTTCTGGGGCGTTGGAGGCCAAAGAAGCCTGTATTGGAATTGTTGTTCCTGGAGGAATCAAACTTTCTTTGCCATTAAGCCACCACAAGTATCCATAGGATTTATTTATTTCTTGAGATGTATTTACCATATTTGAAAAATAATTTGTGTCATTCAAGATAACATCCTCGTCCCATACACCTTCATTTAATATCAATAGCCCAAATCTTGCCATGTCTCTGGCTGTACTGTAGTATATGTCACTGTTATTTAATTGAATCCAACTTCCACCCATTCCTATTTTTATTTTCACTTTTTGATTGGTAAATTCATTGTATGAGGTTTCGGTTGCGTTTTCGATGACATCCTTTAAAAGTGAGTATGTGGCGTTGTGATAAAACCAGTTTGTTCCAGGGGTGTTTTTATAGCTTAGGCAATCTGGATCTGTACAATTAAGGTTTACTACTTGATAATCCAACCCAGTTGTCATCGTTAATTGGTGTTTAATTTTAATTAAGCCCTCTTGTTCTGCTGTTAAATTGGTCCACCCATTGCCAAGATATATAGCACTACTGTCCTCAATAGACAAAAGCCCATCTTCTTGTGCGATCCCGACCATAAGGGCAGTGAGTGTCTTGCCTGCAGAAGCCCAATACCAACTAGAATTTCTATCAAAAGGAGCTGTATTTAAAATGTTATTGCCCCAATAATTTTCAATTACGATTTTACCATCCTTTAAAACTACAAAAGCACGAGTGTTGTTGAGCTCAAGAAATTCATATAGATTTTCAATCTCACCAGAATCCCAGTTTAGCTCATCAGGTGATATAGTTTCCCATTGGTCGGAATCTATGCTTGGGAAATACATGTTGTTGACTACAGGCTGGCTAATTTGAGTTTCGTCTTTTGAGCACGAAATGATTGAAAGTAATATGAACAGCAGAAACTTTTTCAATAGATGGATAATTGGATTATTAAATATAAAAAATATTCCCTAAAATAAATTTTATTTTAGGGAATAATGCCGTGGAGCAGAGCTAACAGGACAAAGGTCGAACGAGTTTGAGGAGGATATGAGTTCAGCTATCAAACATTTAGACGGGGTTGATTAAAGGAAGGAACACTCTCAATTGTTTTGGGTTTCATCATCAACAGCTAGATGAACTTCATTTATTATTACACCACTCTGCGCAAAACAACAAGTCCATTGGACCGCATCATGGGTTCTGATCCCAATAAAGATAAGGAGTCCCACAAAACACTATATTAGCAGCTAAACACCATTGGCGATTAGCGGGGTGTTGTAGCCAATTAGAAAAAAACGACACAAATGAAAAAAGCAAAAACATTTTTGACATTTATTAGCATAATATTATGCAATTTGATTTTTGCTCAAAATGAGAACAAACAGAATAAGGTAACTCAACTCTCGATTGGAGAAAAAATAGAATTTCAATCGAAAATTCTTAAAGAAAACCGAATTTTGAACATTTATCTTCCAAACGGATATTCAAAAGATTCGTTAAAAGAATATCCAGTTATTTATTTATTGGACGGTTCCATTGATGAAGATTTTATCCATATTTCTGGACTTGTACAATTTGGTTCTTTCTCTTGGATTAATATGATTCCAGAATCAATTGTTGTCGGAATTTCTAATGTTGATAGAAAAAGAGATTTTACTTTTCCAACGAATAACAAAAAAGATAAAGAGGACTTTCCAACAACTGGAGAATCAGAAAGTTTTATCAACTTTATTGAAAATGAATTACAGCCCTATATTGACAAGAAATATGAAACAGATTCAATTAAAACATTGATTGGACAATCTCTTGGAGGTCTTTTAGCAACTGAAATCTTATTTAAAAACCCTGACTTGTTCGATAATTATATTATTGCAAGTCCAAGTTTGTGGTGGGATGACGAATCATTGCTTAAATACACACCGAGTTCATACTCAACCAAAAAATCAATTTTTATAGCAGTTGGTAAAGAAGGTAAAGTAATGGAAAGAACTGCCAAAGAGTTATACGATAAATTAAACTTACTCAAGAAAGAAAATACAAATCTTTATTTTGAGTTTTTTGAAAAGCAAAACCACGGAGATGCACTACACTTAGCAGTATATAGTGCGTTTGGGAAAATATTTATGAAAGAAAAAAAATAACTGGCTACAACAATGGCTATAATTAATACGGGTTTTGGTGCTTAACCCAAAGTTCAGAGCTTTTAACCAAGTCCACCAAATCTTTTGATTTGGCTTTAGAACAAAAAAGATAAAACAAAATAAAAAGATTTGGCTAAGTGCTTAATCGGAAATTAATTTCTTTTAATTCCCGTACTAACCATAGCCGAGACGTTACCAACTATAAGAAGGTCAAAAGTTATTATATATAATAACTTTAGTAGAGCCAAAGGGAGTGAAGTCGAACTATTTCCGGTCTGATTTAGCTATTTTTAGAAAAAATTATTCCCAAGGATAAAAAATTATTCTTGGGAATAAAAAGTGGAGTCGCCGAGAATCGAACTCGGGTCCAAACAAGCTAATAAAAAGCCTTCTACACGTTTAGTTTTTATTTAATTGTCGTAAATAAACTGACTAAAAACGGCCCATTTATTTCTTAGCTTCTTTAGTTTCAAACCTCTACCGAAGCCTCAGAGATTCTAGGTTTACATTTACGATGTCTCAAATTTGAACGCCGTGAACCAAGGCTTTCAGGAGACATTTAGCTTGCACACCTTGTGTACCGAGGCTTATCCTACTATGATTCGGATTAAGCAGCTAAAGCGTAGTTATTCTCGCCGTTTAAAATTTGACATGGTCTTTAACGTGTATCAATATCATCACACGACGTGCTTACAGTTTAGTAGATCTCGCTGTCAATACCAGTCGACCCCTTCACTCTAGTACCCCATAAGTTGGGAAATGCAAAGTTACAAAAAAACTTGTCCAACCGCTTAAATCCATTTACTTTCGTAAAAAATTATTTTTTAACTTTAATTTTATGAAGTTTGCTATCATTCAAGAACGTAAATCACCACCAGATAGGCGCGTTGTTTTAGATCCAAAGTCATGTCAAAAATTACTTTCAACTTTTCCCTCAGCACAATTAATAATCGAGTCTTCTCCCATCAGAGCTTTTACTGATATGGATTACAGTTCTGTAGGACTTGATGTTGTATCCGATGTGAGCTCTGCAGATGTCTTGATTGGAGTAAAGGAAGTGCCCATTGAGGCACTTATTCCCAACAAAAGTTATTTCTTTTTTAGTCATACAATAAAAAAACAACCATATAATCGAAATCTTCTACAAGCAATTTTAGATAAAAATATTACTCTTTATGATCATGAAACATTAGTTAACAAATTTCATCACCGATTAATTGGTTTTGGTTATTATGCTGGTGTAGTAGGCGCCTATAATGGATTTCGAGCTTTAGGATTAAAACTAAACAGTTTTAAGCTTCCAAAAGCAAATACATTAGTTGATAGATTAGCCTTAAATAAACAATTAGATCAAATTAATATTCCAAGTGTAAAAATTATATTAACTGGGACAGGACGTGTCGGTCAAGGCGCTAAAGAAATTCTAGATCATTTGAATATTAAACAGGTTTCTGTGAATCAATTTTTAAATGACAAATTTGAAGAGGCGGTGTATGTACAGTTAGATGTTTTGGATTATTGCGAACGTCATGATGGTATGTCAATAGGAAAAAAAGATTTCTTTGAATCCCCAAAAGCTTACAAATCGATATTTGATCGATTTACTAAAATTGCCGATTTTTTCATAGCTGGTCATTATTATGGTAAAGATGCTCCAGTTTTTTTTACACGTGAGCAAGCGAAGGCATCGAGCTTCAATTTAAAAGTTGTTGCAGATATCAGTTGTGATATTGATGGACCTGTAGCTTGTACTATTCGTCCTTCAACAATTGATCAACCTATCTATGGATATGACCCAGAAACAGAGTCAGAAGTCGATTTTAAAAACACTTCTGCTATTGCTGTAATGGCTGTAGATAATTTACCATGTGAATTGCCTAAAGACGCTAGTGAAGGTTTTGGTAATTCTTTTGTAGAAAATATTTTACCTGCTTTTTTTAATAACGATCATGGAGGGGTACTTAATCGAGCTAAAATGACTGAAAACGGAAAATTAACTTCTTCATTTTCTTATTTACAAGATTATGTAGATGGGAAATAATTAAATCAAAAAAGCCTATCTGTTAGGATAGGCTTTTTGTAAAAAATAATGTATTTATAAAAGTTAGAGAACTCTAACGTTTACTGCATTCATTCCTTTTCTACCTTCTTTTAATTCAAATTCAACAGCATCACCTTCATTAATCTCATCGATTATTCCAGTAACGTGTACAAAATACTCTGTGTTTGAATCATCTTCTGTAATGAAACCAAA
>Ga0102825_1000091_pt1 | contig 20388 bp, 20 predicted proteins | sample ColrivemetaGS579_FD_78461 | JGI IMG/M metagenome (GOLD analysis project Ga0102825, IMG submission 78461) | Estuarine microbial communities from the Columbia River estuary - High salinity metaG S.579 | ecosystem: Environmental > Aquatic > Marine > Intertidal zone > Estuary | place: USA: Columbia...
GGTGGAATATAAATAAATAAATAAAAAAATGGAAAATACAAAATTATGCTATCCTAAAGTTGAAAATTGGTTTATAGTTTGGGATGATACAAGAGAAAATATTTTAGGTTATGGCTCAGTAGAGCCTACTCAATGCATGGAGACTAAGTGGATAGAAGTTGATTTTTATGAGAATGAAGCAGAATGGATTGACGTATTGTTAGATAATGGAATAAATCCTTTTCCTCCAGAGCCTGAAGAAGACGATATTATAGACGAAGAAACTGTAAATTAAAATCACTAACTTTGTTTGTATGAAATCAACTATTACATATTTTTATATTCAGGATAATTCTTGGTTGATTAATATTGAAGTTAATTATAACATAAACAATGTCAAGTAGAATGAGTACAGAGGATTTAAAAATATATGCGCTAAATAGTGTAGCGGTGTTGGTTTCGTTTAGTGAGATAGAAGCAATATTAAAAATAATATTATTACTTGGGTCAATAGTGTATACGGCTCAAAGAATTTATGTAAACTACAAAGATTTTAAAAATAAATGAATTATTTTTCTTCACATGAATTTGACTCACCTGATTTACCAGGAAGTGGTAATTTAATTAATGATAATCTAGTTGAAATGCTTAACGATGCTAGAGAAATATTTGGAAAACCTATTGTTATAAATAGTGGATATAGAACTAAAGACCATAACGAAGAGGTTGGTGGTAAAGAAGATTCTTCTCACTTAAAAGGATTAGCTGCAGATATATCTTGCGTTAATTCAATGGATAGGTTTAAGTTGTATGACATTTTAAGAGCAGTTGGTTTTCAAAGAATAGGAGTAGGAAAAACTTTTATTCATGTTGACGTAGATTTTGACAAAGACCAAGATGTATTTTGGGTTTATTAGTATGAAAAAGATATTAGAGTTTTTTGGCACAAAGGTATTTAAACAAGTAGGAGATGTTATTGACAATCTTTTTACTAGTGACGAGGAAAGGATAAAAGCTAAGAATGAAATATTTAAAGTTCTTCAGGAGAAAGAGCTTGAGTTACAGAAGATGCAGACGGATATAATTTTAGCAGAAGCAAAAGGTAATTGGCTTCAAAGAAGTTGGAGACCAATCCTTATGTTATCATTTGGGTTTATTATAATTTATACTAAGTTTATATCTCAGTTATCATCACACTTGGTAACTCCTGAGTTAGAGCCTGAGTTTTGGAATTTACTAGACATAGGTATTGGGGGTTATGTAATAGGAAGAAGTGCTGAAAAAATAGCAGACAAAGTAGCTCCAATATTTAAAAATAAAAAATAAAGATTATGCCAAAAATAAGCACATATCAAACAGTAACTCCGCAAGGAGATGATACAATTATAATCAGTCAAGCTAATGGCAGTCCTACTGATGCAACTAAAAACATTACAGTAAACAGTCTTACAAGCCTTGTTCAAGAAGATGCAGGTATGCTTTATATTGACACAGAGATTAGTTCAGCAGAATTATTAGACTTACACAACACGTCAGTTGTTTTAATTCCTCAATCAACAAATAATGACCGATGGTCTGTTAATAAAATAATAGTTCAATATAAACCAGAACAAACTCCTTACGTTTCAGGAGGAAATAACTTTATATCAATGGCTATTAAGTACTTTGTAGATGGTGTAGATGTAAACAAAGATGCAAGCTCTAATGCAGTGTTTGATGGAGATTTATCTTCATCAAATAATTCAAGAAATTCTATTACTCCACAGAGTTTTGTTATTCTTTTTTGCCCAGACCAACCAGCAAGTGTTAATATTGTTTCTCAATATCCAATAACAGGTGGTGATGGTACAATTAAGGTAAGAACATATTATGGTGTAATACCAAGCACTTTTTAAAAAATATCTCAGTAGGTGACTTACCTACACTTTTCTTTTTCATGAAGAATACCTTTGTTTATTCAAGGGTATTTTTTTTTACCTATATTTGTTATAAATTAAATTTAATTAAATGAATGATATTCGTAAGATAGCAGTAGGTCCTGATTATAAAGGTGGAGCTATGCATTATGTTGTAGGTCAGGAAATACTTGGAGGTAGCCATTTAATTCATTTAATAAGAATGAATAACAGTCAATCAATAAGTATTTTCATAGAGAACAAAAAAGGAGAAATTTATATCTGGAAAGAATTTAGCTCTAATATGCCTATATCGATTGAGTATAATATATACTTTGAATGAAATCACCTTTTTATTTTATAGTTAAGCCAAGAGGTAATAAAAGATATGATAGTACTAAAAAAATAGGAAACATAAACTTTATTACTAGTACTTCAAAAGAAGATCATGCAGCATCAAATAGATATGCTATAGTTGTAGAGACTCCAATAAACTACAATGGTCCTATTGAAATAGGGGATACTTTATTAGTTCATCATAATGTTTTTAAATATTATAATGACATGAAAGGAAATGAAAGAAGTGGTAAAAGTTTTTTTAAAGATGATTTGTTTTTTATAGATAATGATCAGTTTTTCATGTACAATAAAAATAATAAATGGAATGCTCATTCTAGATATTGTATGATAAAACCAATACCAAAAAAAGAAAATTACTTAAAAACACACGAAGAAAATGAACCTTTAATGGGTTTGGTTAAGTACCCTAATAAATACTTAATTAGTAAAGGAGTTAATAAAGGGGATAAGGTTTCTTTTAAGCCTGAAAGTGAATATGAATTTAATGTTGATGGAGAAAAACTTTATCGAATGTTTGATAAAAGTATAACACTAGTTTTATGAATGTAAATCAAATTAAATTAGAAATAATAAATGCAGGTGAAAAAGCTGTAATTCAATTAATTAAAGTAGCTGAAGAGCATATAATAAAATATGGAGAGGATGATGAGCTTGCTGCTGATAAATTAAAAAATGCAGCGGCTACAAAAAAACTTGCAATATTTGATGCTTTTGAAATATTAAATAGAATAGAATTAGAAAAGAGTTTAATAGAAGGTAAAGATTTAGTTAACAGTAAAAAATCAGTAGAAGGATTTGCAGAACGAAGATCAAAATAGTTTAATAAAAGAGTTAAAAGATTTTATTCCAAAAACCGTTATAACTAATAAAAACAAAGCTAAAGCTTGGGATTATGGTTATAATGAAAAATATGATTTTATAGTAATTTCAAAAACAGGACAAATTGAAACTATAATTGAAATTGAAGGTTTAAAGATAGGACTCCCTAAACCACCTGCAAAAATATATTCTAGAAGTAATAAAAAAGAAGAACAATATTGGGAGCCGTTTGAGTATGATAAAAAACTACAAAAAATAAAATCAATATTTCAATGGCATGCTGCATCATTATTATTTAAAGATGAGTGGGTTGAGTATATTGAACAAGAGTTTGATAGAAGAGAAGAAGGTTTCTGGTTTATGAATAACGGAATTCCAACCTACATTACAGGGTCTCATTATATGTATGTCCAATGGACTAAAATAGATGTAGGTCTTCCAGATTATAGAGATGCTAATAGAATTTTTTATTTACACTGGGAAGCTTGTAAAGCAGATAAAAGAAGTTTTGGACAAGATTATTTAAAAATAAGACGTTCAGGGTTTTCTTATATGGCAAGTGAGGAATCAGCAAATATAGGTACAATAAGTAAAGACGCTAGACTTGGAATACTTTCTAAAACAGGAGCAGATGCTAAAAAAATGTTTACTGATAAGGTTGTTCCTATAGTAAATAATTATCCTTTCTTTTTTAAACCTGTTCAAGATGGTATGGATAAACCTAAAACTGAGTTAGCTTTTAGAGTTCCTGCATCTAAAATTACAAAGAAAAACATGTACATAGAAGATGAAGGCCTTGTTGAAGGATTGGATACTTCTATTGATTGGAAAAACACAGGAGACAACAGTTATGATGGAGAAAAATTAAAACTTCTTGTGCATGATGAATCTAAAAAATGGGAAAAACCGAATAATATTTTAAATAACTGGAGAGTTACCAAAACGTGTTTGCGTTTAGGTAGTAAAGTTATTGGAAAATGCATGATGGGTTCTACGGCTAATGCATTAGAAAAAGGGGGAGAAAATGGTAAAAAATTATACTTTGATTCTAAGGTGGGAAAAAGAAACAGAAATGGTCAAACTAAAAGTGGGTTATATTCACTTTTCATCCCAATGGAGTACAATATGGAAGGGTTTATTGATAGATATGGGATGCCTGTATTTAGAACACCTGATAAACCCATTTTAGGGATTGATGGAGATTATATAAAACAAGGAGCTATAGATTATTGGGAAGCTGAAGTTGATAGTTTAAAAAATGATCCTGATGCTTTAAATGAATTTTATAGACAATTTCCAAGGACAGAGTCTCATGCTTTTAGAGACGAAAGCAAGCAATCGTTATTTAATCTTACAAAAATATATCAGCAAATTGATTATAATGATTCTTTAATAAAAGATAGATTTATAACTAGAGGTTCTTTTTCTTGGAAAGATGGCATTAAAGATACTAAAGTTATATTTAACCCAAACAACAAGGGGAGGTTTCTAATATCATGGACTCCAAATAAACTTTTGCAAAATAATCAATTTTCTAAAAATGGAATACGTTACCCTGGTAATGAGCATATGGGAGCATTTGGATGTGATAGTTATGATATATCAGGAACAGTGGGTGGTGGTGCTTCTAATGGTGCGTGCCATGGACTAACTAAGTTTCATATGGATGAAGGTCCTACAAATGAGTTTTTTTTAGAATATGTAGCTAGGCCACAAACTGCAGAAATATTTTTTGAAGAAATATTAATGGCATGTGTTTTTTATGGAATGCCTATACTCATAGAAAACAACAAGCCTAGGTTATTATATCATTTTAAAAATAGAGGATATAGAGGTTACAGTATAAACAGGCCTGATAGGACGTACAATAAGTTATCAAAAACAGAAAAAGAACTTGGTGGAATACCAAATAGTTCTGAAGATATTAAACAAGCTCATGCTGCTGCTATAGAATCTTATATAGAAAAAAATGTTGGATTTGATTTAACTGAAACATTTAGAGACTCAGACCAAATAGGTTCAATGTATTTTACTAGGACATTAGAAGATTGGGCTAGATTTAATATTAATAATAGAACAAAATTTGATGCTTCTATTAGTTCCGGTTTAGCTATAATGGCTACTCAAAAAAGCCTATATCAACCTATTAAAAAACAATCAAAAATAAAACTTAACTTTGCTAGATATGATAACAAAGGAAATAGTAGCCAAATTATAAGATAAATGAAAGATGTAAAGGTTAACATAAATCCAACAGGTTTTCCAAGTCAATTTGTTTCTGATGCAGAAAAAAAATCTTATGACTTTGGATTACAGATAGGTCAAGCTATTCAATATGAGTGGTTTCGAAAAGACGGAGGTCAAGGAAGGTTTTATAATCAATGGGCAGATTTTCATAGGCTTAGGCTTTATGCTAGAGGAGAGCAATCTGTTCAAAAATATAAAAATGAATTAGCAATTGATGGAGATTTAAGTTATTTAAACTTAGACTGGACACCTGTCCCAATTATACCAAAGTTTGTAGATATTGTTGTTAACGGAATGGCCGATAGAGTTTTTAAAGTAAACGCTTATGCTCAAGATGGAATGTCTTTAGACAAAAGAAGTGAATACCAAGTGCAACTTGAAAAAGACATGTTAGGAAAAGACATGATGAATCAAGTTCAAAATGACTTTGGTATTAATACTTTTGCAACATCTGAAGAAGAAGTTCCAAATACATCTGAAGAGTTAGCTCTTCATATGCAACTTAAATACAAGCCTTCTATTGAAATAGCTGAAGAGCAAGCAATTAATACTGTTCTTGAAAGTAACAGATATCATGAAACTCAAAAGAGAATTTATTATGATCAAACTGTTTTGGGTATTTCAATGTGTAAAAATGTTTTTCAACCTGGAGCTGGAATAAAAGTAGAGTATGTTGACCCTGCAAATGTGGTTTATAGCTATACTGAAGACCCTCATTTTTCTGATTGTTTTTATTGGGGAGAGATTAAAACAATTCCAATTACTGAATTAAAAAAAATAGACCCAAGTTTGACAAGGGTAGATATGGAAGAAATTTCTAAATACAGTCAAAGTTGGTATGATTATAATAACACTGCTCAGTATTACAACAATAGCTTGTTTAGTAGAGACAGTGTGACTCTTTTGTTTTTTAACTATAAAACAACACAAACTTTTACATACAAGAAAAAAATAAATGCATCAGGTGCTGAAAGATTAATTGAAAAAGACGATACGTTCGACCCAACTGAAGAAATGATGGAAGAGGGTAGGTTTGAAAAAGTTTCAAAAACAATTGATGTTTGGTATGAAGGAGTTATGGTTATGGGAACTAACATAATTCTTAAATGGCAAATGTCTGAAAACATGGCTAGACCAGAATCAGCTTCTCAAGAAGTATACCCAGAGTATGTAGCTTGTGCGCCAAGAATGTATAAAGGGGCGTTAGAATCTTTAGTAAGACGAATGATAACGTTTGCTGATTTAATTCAAATTACACATTTAAAACTACAGCAAGTATTATCTAAAGTTGTTCCTGATGGTGTTTTTATAGATGCCGATGGTTTAAATGAAGTAGACCTTGGAACAGGGCAATCATATAATCCAGAGGATGCACTTAGAATGTTTTTTCAAACAGGTAGTGTTATTGGACGAAGCTACACTCAAGATGGAGACTATAATCAAGCAAAGGTTCCAATTCAACAATTAACCAGTAGCTCAGGTCAAAGTAAAATACAAAGTTTAATAGGCTCTTATAATCATTATCTTTCTATGCTTAGAGATGTAACCGGGCTTAATGAGGCAAGAGATGGAGCAACACCTGATTCATATGCATTAGTAGGTCTTCAGAAATTAGCAGCACTAAGTAGTAATACAGCAACTAGACACATATTAGATGCTGGGTTACAAATGAGTCAAAGACTATGTACTGCTTTATCTAGTAGAATAGCAGATATGTTAGAGTATTCTGAATTTAAAGAACAATTTATAAATCAAATTGGAAAGTTTAATGTTGGAATACTAGAAGAAATAAGTGAATTATACTTAAGTGATTTTGGAATATTTATTGAAATACAACCAGACGAGGAAGAACAAAGAATGTTAGAACAAAACATTCAAATGGCACTTCAACGTGATTCAATAAATTTAGAAGACGCAATTGATATTAGAGAAATTAGAAATATAAAATTAGCTAATCAAGTTTTAAAACTTAAAAGAAAAGCTAAAGAAGATGCTGACCAACTAGCGAAAGCCACTGCCGCTGAACAGCAAGGTCAAATAAATATGCAATCTCAAAAAATGGCTGCAGAAACTGCAATGCAAAAGATTCAAATGGAAACTCAAGCAGCTATGCAGATTGAAGAAGCAAAGGCTACTTTCTCTGTTAAGAAAATGCAAGGTGAAGCTGCTATAAAAGCTGAGTTAATGAATTTAGAATTTCAACTTCAAATGAAGTTAAAAGGCGTAGAGATAGATGGATTAAAATCAAGAGAGCTTCAAAGAGAAAGTGCAAAATCTGAAAGAATATCTCAAGCCAATACAGAGCAATCAAAATTAATAGAGCAAAGAAAAAATAACTTACCTCCAATTAGTTTTGAATCCAATGAAGACAGCTTAGATGGTTTTGATCTTGCAGAGTTTGAGCCTAGATAATACCTTAAATGTAAATTAAATTAATTATATAACTTTGTAAAAATCAAATCAAATGGAATTTAAAGTAAAAGAAGTAAATCCTTTAGAACAAAAATCAGTTCAAGAGGTAGAAAAAGATCTTTTAGACAAGCATGAAGAAAGTTTAAATGAAAATCAACCTAAAGCTGAAGAGTCAATAAAAGTTGAAGAATCAATAAAAACTGAAGAGCCTGCTGAATTAAGAGAAGAAGACGTTCTTTCATATATTGGAAAAAGATATAATAAAGAAATATCATCTATTGATGAATTATTTACGGAAAGAGAAGTAAGTGAAGATTTACCAGAAGATGTTTCTAGATATTTAAAATTTAAAAAAGAAACTGGTCGAGGGTTTAGTGATTTTGCAAAAGCAAATAAAAATTACGAAGATTTACAAGACGACCAAGTGTTAGCTGAATATTATTCTTTAACAGAAGAGGATTTAGATAGTGAAGATATTCATTATTTAATGGATGAAAAGTTTTCATATGATGAAGACGTAGATGATTCCTCTGAAATTAAAAGAAAAAGTATAGCTAAAAAAAGAGAACTTTCGAAAGCAAAAAAGTATCTTAATGATTTCAAAGAAAAATATAGCACTCCTCTTGAGTCAAGTGGGAAGGTTATTTCTGAAGAAATGCAAAAAGAACTTGATGCATATAAAAAGTATATTCAAGAATCGAAGACCATTGAAGAAGCTAATCAAAAAAAGAATGAGTATTTTTCAAGAAAAACTGATGAGGTTTTTAACTCTGAATTCAAAGGTTTTGAGTTCGAAATAGGAGATAAAAAAATTGGTTATTCTTATGGAGATGCAAAGGAAATGAAGTCTAAGCAAATGAATCTAGAAAACCTTATAGGAAAATATGTAGGGGACGATGGATTGATTGTTGATGCTAAAGGTTGGCACAAGGCACTTAGTGCTGCAATGGATCCTGAAAGATTTGCTCAGTATTTTTACGAGCAAGGAAAATCAGATGGTGTAGATGATATTTCTAAGAAAAGCAAAAACATTAATATGAATGTTAGAAATACTCCGCAATCAATTGGTGATACAGGGTTTAAAGCTAGAGCAGTAAATGACAACAGTGGAAAAGGTTTGAGAATAAGAAGTAACAAAAATAAATAATAATTAAAAAAAACAAAAATTATGGCAGGAGCTGTTAACAACGTCCCAGGATTTGATTTACAACCAAGTTCGGAACAAGTATTATTACAAACAAATTACATTACTAACTTTGATTTCTTAAATCAGTATCTTCCAGATACTTACGAAAAAGAATTCGAACGTTATGGAAACAGAACAGTAGCATCATTCTTAAGAATGGTAGGCGCTGAAATGCCTTCTAATTCTGACCTTATCAAATGGGCAGAGCAAGGAAGATTACACACAAAGTATACGTCAGTGACTTCAGCAGCAGCTGCAGGTCAAGATACTGCTACTTTAACAATTGGAGATGTATTAGTGCCAGGTTCTGGTTCTATAGCAATTAGAGTTGGTCAAACAATTATGCTATCTGATAGTTCTCTTAATTCAACTAATAGCAATAAAGCAATCGTTACAGCAGTAGATTTAACAGCTGGAACAATTGATGTAGCTTACTATGAAGCAGGAGGTCAGACAATGGCAGCAGCTGTAGTATGTTCTTTGTTTATCTATGGTTCTGAATTTCAGAAAGGTTCTGTTGGAATGCAAGGACAATTAGAAGCAGATGATTTTATTTTCGAAAATTCACCAATTATCATTAAAGACCGTTACGCAGTATCTGGTTCTGACATGGCACAGATTGGATGGATTGAAGTAACAACTGAAAATGGAGCAACTGGATTCTTATGGTACATGAAATCAGAGCATGAAACTAGACTTCGTTTTGAAGACTATTTAGAAACGGCTATGGTTGAAGCAGTACCTGCTGAAGCAGGTGGTGGTGCAGCAGCAATTGTAGAAGGGATTGCAAGTGGTGTAGGTAACAAAGGTTCAGAAGGTCTTTTCTATGTTGTTGAAAACAGAGGAAATGTATGGTCAGGTGGAAACCCAAATGCATTATCAGATTTTGATTCTATCATTTCTCGTTTAGATAAGCAAGGTTCAATTGAAGAAAATGTTATTTTCTTAAACAGAAACTTTGGTTTTGACATTGACGATATGTTAGCAGCTCAAAACTCTTATGGAGCAGGTGGAACATCTTATGGTCTTTTTGACAATGATGAGGAAATGGCTCTTAACTTAGGATTTACCGGATTCCGTAGAGGTTATGATTTCTACAAAACAGACTGGAAATACTTAAATGACCCAACAATGAGGGGTGATATTGGAGGTGGTACTGTAAACGGTGTGTTAGTTCCTGCAGGTTCTACTACAGTTTACGATCAAGTTCTTGGTAAAAATGCTAAGAGACCATTCTTACACGTTAGATATAGAGCTTCAGAAACTGAAGACAGACGTTATAAAACTTGGATTACAGGTTCAGCTGGTGGAGCTGCTACATCGGATTTAGATGCGATGGAAGTAAACTTCTTATCAGAAAGAGCTTTATGTACTTTAGGTGCTAACAACTTCTTTATCTTTAACAACTAGAAGTAAATTTAAAAGGGGAAGCCAAGCAAAAATCAGGGGCTTGGCTGACTCTTTTTTTATTATAAATTAAAATTAAAAATCAAATCAAATGCCAACAAAAAAGAAACAGGTTTTTGTAGATAAAGCCTACAAACTTACTAAAGATAACGCTCCATTGAGCTATCACATTCAATCAAGAAACCATAAAAGAAAGTCACTACTTTTTTTTGATGAAAGCACAGGAACTAACAGAGCTTTAAGGTATTCTAAAAATCAAAAAAGTATTTTTGAAGATGACCAAGATGGAAATGCTATTCTAGAACCTATTGTGTTTGAGGATGGATTACTATTTGTTCCTAAAGAAAATCAAGTATTACAAAAGTTTTTAGCACATCATCCAGGGCTTGGAAATATGTATGTTGAAGTAGATAAAGAAAAAGATGCTAGTTCTCTAGTTGAATCTTTAGATTTAGCTCTAGACGCTCAACTTTTAGCAAAAGAGTTAGATATTGAAATGCTTGAGACTGTTGCTAGAGTTGTAATAGGATTAAGAATAGATAATTTAACTTCGTCTGAATTAAAGAGAGATGTTAGAATATTTGCAAAAAGATATCCTGCTGAATTCATGGAATCATTAAATGATCCTTTATTAAGACTTCAAAATAAATGCGCTAAATTTTTTAGCGAAAACTTATTGGTTCTTAAAAACAAAAAAGATGTTTACTATAACATTCAAGGAAATAAAAACAAACTACTTACCGTACCTTACGGAGAAGACCCATTATTTATATTAGCTTCATTTCTTCAAAGTGATGAAGGGTTAGAGGTATTAAGAATACTTGAGGGTAAATTAGGTTAACATTATTTTTAAATAAATTAGAGAAGAGGCTCATAAATATGAAGCCTCTTTTTTTTGTACATTTGTAAAAAGACTTATAAATGGCATCAATAATAAATACAGTAAGGTCTACTGTTCTGTCAATTGCGAATAAAAACAATTATGGATATATAACTCCTAATGATTTTAACCTATATGCAAAACAAGCTCAATTAGATATATTTGAAGATTATTTCTATCAATATAACTCATGGATTGTAAAGCAAAATGCAAGAGTTTCAGGAAGTGGATATGCAGATATAATAAAAGGTTTGGTAGAGGTTATAGATAGTTTTTCTGTAACGAATCCTCTTGTCTTAAACGCTGGTGTTTATGAACTTCCATTAGATTATTATTTAGTAAATAAGATATTTCAAGGAAATAATGAAATAGAAAGAGTTAGTCAGAGTAAAATACTTTTACTTAATAGTTCTCAATTAACAGAACCATCTATAATGTTTCCTGCGTATACTGCTGAGGGAGATAATATTACAGTATACCCATCTTTAACAGGTGTCGTGAATTGTCAGTATATTAGGTATCCAAAAGACCCTAAATGGACTTATGTTACTTTAACGGAAGGAGAACCTCTGTTTGACCAGTCACCTGCTGATTATCAAGACTTTGAATTACCTGCATCAGATCAAGTAAATTTAATTAATAAGATACTTCAGTACGCAGGGATGTCAATTAGAGAAATACCTTTGGTTCAATTTGCTCAAGCAGAGGAACAGGGAGAAAACACACAACAAGGATAAGACATGGCATATTTAACACAATATCAGTATTACGAAAACGATGGTAATAATCCTGAAGATAAGAATTGGGGTTCGTATCAATACATTTCATTAAAAGACATAGTAAATAACTTCATGTTAATGTATGTTGGTAATGATAAATTAATAAATAACTCAGAAAGATATAATGTTTTATTTCATGCAAAACGAGCAATACAAGAGTTAAATTATGATTCTTTAAAAGAAATTAAAATATTAGAGCTAGCTGTTAATGACGAATTAAGATTTGTTTTACCAGATGATTATGTAAATTGGGTTAGGATTTCAATGTATAAAAACGGAACATTGTTTCCTTTAACAGAAAATATTCAAACTAATTGGAGTAGTGCATATCTTCAAGATAATAATTATAAAATTTTATTTGATGAAGAGGGAAATGTTTTAAAGCCTGAGTTTTCTACAGTAGATATTGATAGAATAAAAGGAAGTAATAGAACAATATATTTAAATGCAGAAAGTCCATATGATGGCCAAGAAGGTTATTTTTATAATAATGTTTGGTATTTTGAATATGCAATAGGTGGGCGCTATGGTTTAAATACTGAAACAGCTAATCAAAACCCTACTTTTAAAATAAACAAAAAATCAGGAGTAATTAATTTTAGCTCTGACATGGCAGGAGAGTTAGTTGTTTTAGAGTATGTTTCTGACGGAATGGAAAATGGGGTAAATTCTGATATAAGTTTAAACAAACTATTTGAAGAATTTATTTATGCATATATTAAATTTTCAATTCTTTCTAGTAAGTTTGGAATACAAGAGTATATTATAAATAGAACTAGAAAAGAAAAAACAGCCCTCCTAAGGAACGCAAAAATTAGATTAAGCAATATACACCCAGGGAGGTTATTAATGAACCTAAGGGGTCAAAACAAGTGGATAAAATAATATGGCTAAGATTCAAAAGAACTTTATAAAAGGTCGAATGAATAAGTCCGTTGATGAGCGTTTAGTTCCTCAAGGAGAATACATCGATGCTTTAAACGTTAGGTTAGGTTCTACAGAAGGAACTGAGATAGGTGCTGTAGAAAATTCAAAAGGAAATGAGCTTTTAGTTGAGCTAAAATACCTAGGAACTCCTTTAACTGAAAATGCTAGATGTATTGGTGCTTATGAGGATGGCTCAAACGAAACCATATATTGGTTTGTTCATGACCAAGAAAACTTATTATCCCCAACAGGGAATGTTGATTTAATTGTTTCTTTTGACATTCAAAGTTCTATTTTATTTTATCATGTAATATCGACATCTGTATTAAATTTTGATAAAAAATTCTTAATAAATGGAATAAACTTAATTGGAGATTTATTATTTTTTACAGATAATTTAAATCCTCCAAGAAAAATAAACATTGACAGAACTTACGCACAGCCATTAGCAGGGGTAGACCAAATAACGGAACAAGATATTGGAGTTATTTTAGCTCCTCCATTAAATCCTCCGTCAATAGATTTAATTCAATTAGCAGGAGAAGAAAACTATATGGAAGACTTGTTTTTAAGTTTTGCTTATAGGTGGCAGTATGAAGACGGAGAGTACTCAGCTATATCGCCATTTTCTAAAGTTGCATTTACACCTGGGCCATTTCAATTAAATTATGATACGTATCTTAATGATGGGATGAAAAATATATTTAACAGTGTTAATATATCTTTTAACTCAGGTGGAAGAAATGTAAAGGATGTTGATGTTCTGTTTAAGTTTTCGACTAGTCAATCAATAAATGTAATTGAGAGATATAATAAAGTAGATCAAGGATGGTTAGATAATACTATTCAAACAATTCCTTTTAATAATAAAAAAATATATACAGCATTACCAGAAGAACAGCTTTTAAGGCTATACGATAATGTTCCTAAAGTAGCTCAGGCTCAGACCATTATGGGGAATAGATTAATGTATGGAAATTATATAGATGGATATGATATTGTAAATGAAAACGGAAAAGAAGTTTATTTAAATTATGACTTATCTTTAATAACAGAAGATTTATTTAATGAAGAAATAATAGCCACAGAATCTAACTTTAATTATACTATAGACAATATTGTTGAGGTTCCAGATGCTGAAGTTACTATTGATTTTGGAGACATAAACTTAATACCAGGCTCACAAATAGGAATTGAATTTAATTATGTTAGCGCCTTGTTTAGTGGAGACGCATCATATGATGATGGTTCGCAACCTTTGAATCAATTTAATTATACGTTTTTATTTAATATTCAAGAAAATTACAGTAGTATTCATGATTTATTTACAAGTCCAGAATTTATAAGTGCTGTATCTGAATTTGAAATTGATTGTCTTGATGGTACATCTTTGACAGATATTTTTAATTGTGGAATAGTAGCTAAAAATGAATGGAAATATGATGGTTTTGGAGTATCTTCTACAAATCAAGGATTTGTTTTAAATAGTTCTTTAGGTAGTAGTATTGTTAGTTTAAATGTCCCTGCTTTAAGATTTCAAAAATATGACGTAACGCAACAACCTGAAGTTCCTTTAGGAATTTATGCTTATGAGTATTTAACATCTATAGGAGCAACAGGATTATATGCTTTAGATTCATCTAAAGAAAGTCTTCATAGTAATAGAGATTATGAGGTTGCTATTGTTTACATGGACAATTACGGAAGAAGCACAACGGCATTAGTTGATACAGATAACACTATTTATGTTCCTTGCAGGAACTCAATAAGTAAAAACAATATAAGAGTTCAGTTAAATAATTATCCTCCTTATTGGGCAACAAAATACAAGTTTGTTGTTAAAGAGTCTAAAACAGGGGCTAGAACAGTGTATTCTAATATATTTTTTAGAGAAGAAGATACTGGAGATGTATGGTATAAGCTTGATGGAGACAATAGAGATAAGGTTCAAGATAATTCTAATTTAATTGTAAAAGCTGATAGTAGCGGACCATCGTCTAGATGTGTAACCACAAAAGTTTTAGATTTTTCAAGTCAATTAGAAGATTTTCTTTGTACAAAAAATCAAGATGATGAGGTAATTTCAGGTACTTGTGGGCAGCCAGCCGGTACTTATATGAAATTAAGACCATCTAATTTTGCAGCAAACTCACCTGCAAATTCTTTTATAGACAGAACTAGTGTGGGAGGTCTTCCAGAAACAGGAAGTAGCTATAGTCACGCTGTAGTATCATGTTCTATATTAGATGAAAATAATGTAGGTCAATTTGTGCCTTTTACTATCCCTCAAGGTAGTGTTGTTAATTTTGTTTTTAGAACCAACAGATACAAAAGAGGCTCTAGGTGTGGTAGTAGATTTTATGACTATGATAAAACATTTGTTGCTTCTAGAGATTATGATAGTATGTATCAATTTGTTGAAGGAGATCAAATTGATTTTACAAATGGAATCACAAGTGGTAGTGATGGTGGTTCAAACACAGTAAGTCAATCAAGTGTAATTTCAAATTATTATACATCCTTAGGAGGTCCTGGGTTAACTTATATTTCTTTTCAACAAGTTCCAAATCAAGGAGAGCTTTTTCTTGTAATACAAACAGGTACTCCTGCTTGTTCTTCCCCAGATAAAAGAGGGTCTTATGAGACAGTTCAAATTATTGTAAATAGAGCGACTACTTTGTCTGTTTTTGAAACAGAGGCATTACAAGCAAATGATGAATTATACTATGAAAATGAACAAACTTTTGATATTGTAAATGGACTTCATTTATCAGGAAATGCTGATGCTGACCAAGACCAAACATCTAGTCTTCCTGCTATCATTGATTTAAGTTTTTTTAATTGCTATACCTTTGGGAATGGGGTAGAGTCTGATAAAGTTCTTGATGCTTTGGTTTCACCTGTTTTGTCTTTAGGAAGTAAAGTGACATCTGTTTCTGAAGAGCAGTATAAGGAAATACATAGATTTTCAGACATTACTTACAGTGGTGTATTGAATCAAGAAAGTGGGTTAAATAAGTTAAATCAATTTAATTTAGCATTAGCTAACTTTAAGTCATTAGAGAGAGAGTTTGGGCCATTAAGAAAAATGCATTCAAGGCAGACTGATATTCTTGCTTTACAAGAAGATAAGATATCATATGTATTGGTTGGTAAAAATTTATTATCTGATGCTGCTGCAGGAGGAGCTATAACATCTGTTCCTGAAGTGCTTGGAACTCAGTTAGCTAGAATAGAAGAATATGGAATAAGTAATAACCCTGAAAGTTTTGCTTCGTATGGATCTGATGTTTATTTTACAGATGCCAAAAGAAGTTCTGTAATAAATCTAAAAGGAGGTTCGTCTCAGTCTGACAGACTATCTGTTATATCTAAAGTAGGTATGAGAAGTTGGTTTAGAGATTTGTTTTTAGATTCATATTTTACTGAAAAACTAGGTGGATTTGATCCGTATATGAATGAATATGTATTAAGCTCTACTAAGGATTTAGTTCCATTGCCTCCAGTTGAAAGACAATGTGGATATCAATTAATTCAACAATCTAGTGAATCTGATATTTCATTTAACTTAAATCTTACGACTATAATTGGAAACGTAGATATTGATTATGATATATCTGTAGGTCAAGTTCAAGTTATTGTTTTTTATAATAATGTAAAAGTAATAGATACCATTGTATCTAGCTCAGGAACACTAACTTTTTTAAAGAATCAAAGCAACCCAGTGTTAGCTCAGGTTTTTATAGTACCTCAAGAGGTTTCGGAATATGAGATGACGTTTAATTGCCCTGAATCAAGTGAGTTAACTGTAAAGCAGATATTTTTAAATAGCTCTACGGACGCAGGTTTAACATCTAAAATTAGATATAATTGGACTTTATCAAATAACACAAGTCCTTACAATTCTAATTTTATAGTGCTTGAAAGTGATGGAGTATCTTTGTTTAAAGAACAAACAGGTTCTGAGTCTTTTGGTACTATTCCAGCTGAAGGGGCAAATGTAAGAATGGAAATTAAAACACAAACAGGTTTAAATTTTAATGAGTTTTCAGATAAATTACTTTATTTAATTTCTGATGTTAATTATAATGAGTCTGATATTAACACGCTAATACCTTTATTAAACAACATAGTTCCAATACAGGTGCAAAATCCAACATCTAGCAATCCAACTTACTTTGTTAATTTTAATTATTCAAATCCAAGTGACTTAAAATACTTATATTTGGTATGGGATTTAAGAACAACTGGCCTTGAATCATTTTGTTATGATGTAACAATTCCGCAAGACGCATGTTGTGATTGTGGTTCAGCATTGTTAGAATTTTGTTATGACGCAACTTCATCAGCATCAGCATGTTGTGATTGTGTAGTGCAATAAATAAATAAATAAATAAATAAATGGCAACAACAATAAGTAAATACATTGACGGTTCAGATTTTTTAACAGCAACTTCGGTATATGATGACGCAGCTTTAACTACTCCTTCAGCAGATGGATTTTATCAAATATCAGGAGTATATAGAGAACAATCAGCAGGAGTTTTATTGGCTGGTTCTTCTGCTTGTCCATCTTGCTCAACATTGTTAGAATTTTGTTATGACGCAGCTTCAGCAACATCAGCTTGTTGTGATTGTGTAGTACCAGTATAAAAAATAAATAAATGGCAACAACAGTAAATAAATACATTGATAGTTCAGATTTTTTAACAGCAACTTCTATATACGATGATGCAGCTCTAACTACTCCTTCAGCAGATGGATTTTATCAGCAAAATGGAATATATAGACAACAGTCATCAGGAGTTTTATTAGCTGGGTCTACAACTTGTCCATCTTGTTCAGGCTCTTCGGAGATTTTGAGAGTAACTGGTGTTTCCGCTACTGAATTGTGCTGTGGAACTAGTAGTAACTACACAGCTTTTTTTGCTTCAGGGGATTCGTTTACAGATGCATCAACAACATTAATGTATGCTGACGCAGGGTTAACTACTCTTGCTCCTGATGGATGGTATCAGATAAAAGCTTCTAATCAATACAGGGAACAATCTTTGGGGTCTTTGCAGCCTCTTACTAATTGCCCTACGTGTCCATCACCAAGTGGATTTTTTAGGTCAGGAGCTGCTAATGCTTGTACTACATTTTGTACAACAAACTATAGCATTATTGCTAATGTTAGTACAGTGAGTGGTAACGACTATTTCACATTAACTTTTGGTGATGAGATTGTGGGAGGTTTAGCTGATGGATTTTATGCTTATGATGCCATTGCTAGTTCAACAAGTACAAGTTCAAGCTGGAGGATAATGGAAATTCAAAATAATTTAGTGATTGATATTCTTGTGTGTGATGTAGGAAACAATTGCGTAAATCCATAAATAAATAAGCAATGGCTGAACAAAAAGAATATACTTTAACATATAGCGAATCGGTTAATGGATGGCCTTCATTTTATAGCTTCATACCTGATTATATTTTAGGAATGAACCAATACTTGTATACCTTTAAAGAGGGTAAGCTTTACCGCCATAACAGCAACGAGCGTAGAAACAACTACTATGGAGTTGATAATGATTCAACAATAACAAGTGTATTCAACCAAGAACCAACAACCAATAAAGTGTTCAAGACGATTGAGCTTGAAAGTGATGCTCCATGGGACTGTGGTGTAGTTTCTGACTTAGGAGCAGGATTTATGCCTTCTTCTTATTTTGTATTAAAAGAAGGTGGGTATTTTGCTTTTATTAGAAGAATTGCAAATACAAATAACTTATCATTGAGGTCAGCTCAAGGAATAGGTGTTTTTAATTCTACTACAGGATCAGGGCCAAATCCAATTACATTAACATTTGGTTTTGCGATAGACTCTATTTTAAGCATTGGTGATGTATCTTATTACAATAATGCAGGTGCTGTAACAGAGATAGGAGAAATAACATCTATAAGTTCAGACAGAAAAACCTTAACAATTCAAAATCCAACAATTGTAGGTGCTGTACCTTTGTCTTATATTTTATATGTAAAAAATAGTGTTGCAGAGTCATATGGGACGCTAGGTTATTTTTTAGAATTTAAACTTACAAACTCAAGTACTGAGGCTGTAGAGCTTTTTACAGTAGATTCAGACGTATTTAAAAGTAATCCGTAGTTTTTTGTATCTTTGTTTATATGAAGTTTACTGTAAGGAAATTAAATTCAGAAGATTATAATTCAATTTTAGTGCCATGGTGGAAAGATTGGAGATGGACAGCCCCTCCAAAAGATTTTTTACCAGAAGATGGTGCAGGTGGCTTTATAGTATATGACGAAACGATTCCTGTGTGTGCAGGATACATGTATGTAACAAATTCAAAAGTAGGTTGGTGTGATTGGATTATATCTAATTTCGAATATAAGGACAAGATAAAAAGAGAAGAGGCTCTAGTTTTTTTAATAAGTGTTTTAACAAATACATTAAAAATATCTGGATGTAAATATTCATATGCTCTTTTAAAGTCAAAATCACTTACCAAACATTATGAAGAAAACGGATATATAGAGTCTGGAACTTATAACAAAGAAATGATTAAATTTTTATAATATGGCAGCATTCACAACAATAGCAGCAGCTACAGTCGCAATAGGAGGTAGTCTAGCAAAAGGGTCTTTAGCAGGAGATGCAGCAAGTACAGCAGCAAGAGAGGCAGGTAGGTTAAGAGTGGAGCAAGACAGGCTAGAGCAAGAATCTGTAGCTAGATTGGAGCAAAACTTTTTTGATGAAGTTAGAGCAACTACAGATGTTTATGATAAGCAACTACAGCAAGGAAATGTAATGGGTGCGCAAATATTAGAAGCTGTTCAAGAAGGAGATCAAAGAGGTGTAGCGGCAGCTGCAGGAAAAGTTAAGCAGGTTCAGGATGCTACATTAGGAGCAACAGCCGATAAGTTTGCAAAGCAAAAATTAGACATAGATATGGCTAGGGCTAAAGCAGATGAAATGTCAGCTTCTGAAATAGCAGCCTTACAAGATGATAGAGCGGCAGCAGCAGGATTACAAGCAGATGCTTTAGATGCGCAAGCAGACCAATTAAGAGGACAGGCAACAGGTGCTTTTATAGATGCAGGTGTAAGTACACTTCAAGCAGGACTTTCATTATCAAATTCAATATCTGCAGGGAAAGATGCAAAGGCAGCTGAGAAATTAGCTGCAGATAAAGGTATCAGTATTGATGATGCCAAGGTAGAAATATCTAAGTACAGCAATAAAGAGAGAAGAGGATTCATGAAAGAAGGTGGTACTGCTCTTGACGTTAGCGGTAGAAGTAATGTGCCAGGTGTAAGTTCTTTTCAAGATGCTATATATAACACACAAACTGTTACACCTGTTATAACACCAAACACACAAACTGTTACACCAAACACACAAACTTTTGCTTCTTTTAATCCCTTTATTCAAGGTTCTTTTTTTGAAGAGTTTAACAGGATTTATGCTAATGCTAATAATAATAAGATCGTAGA
>Ga0102825_1000112_pt1 | contig 18690 bp, 16 predicted proteins | sample ColrivemetaGS579_FD_78461 | JGI IMG/M metagenome (GOLD analysis project Ga0102825, IMG submission 78461) | Estuarine microbial communities from the Columbia River estuary - High salinity metaG S.579 | ecosystem: Environmental > Aquatic > Marine > Intertidal zone > Estuary | place: USA: Columbia...
ATATCCCACCCGTATCTGATGTTGCTGTTAATAAATCAGCAGTTAGCGAACCATCAGGAGAAATTGTTTGATTTGATGATAAAGTAGAATTCACTTTTGACCAATTACTTTGAGTAAAATCCTGTGAATTTGTAAATAAATTCGTTCTACTCGGCTCTAAAAGCAAGTGCGGACAGTCGCTAACTTTACCATCAACTATGTCATAGGATAGTCTAGGCTCGTTGTCAGCTACAGTCTCTATAAGGCCGTGCTTATTGATTCTAGTCTGCACACCGTCAGCTCTAGAGAAGTTAAAGTCTCCAGCTCCTGAGTGAGGTTGCTGAGAGTATAGCTTTCCGCTTTTCATTGCAGCTGGCTTCATTACGACCCCAGCTTTTTTATATATATCTTGTAAACTCATAGGGTTATTATATGTGCCATCCTCCGAATGTGATGTCCTTAGCTGGTCTCACATCTTCGTCTGTGTTAGTATTGTATTCTGGGTATAAGTTATCATTATGTCTAAGATGATCTACAAGTCTCTTAGCGTAGTAGTCAGCAGTGTCTCTAGCAGCGTCTCTCATTGAATCTATCTCTTGAGTGCTAGGTAGAGCTGAATTCTCTGAAGTGCTCTTAAACACTCCCTTATTGGATATAGTGTACTGAGAGAAGGGTAGATACTCCATAAAACTAAATTGTACTAAAGTTTGTTTAATGAATCCTTCCACTAGGTTCTCGTAGTCACCAGATAAAGTACCGCCTAAAATGTCAGCTTGTAGCTTGTCATATAGCTTACTCCCTAGTATTTGGTGTACGTGAATATCTTGAGCGATCCTAATAAAGTGAGACACCTTATCAAAGTCTATATTTGCACTAAGGGGTGTCTTCTTAATTAAATCTTCTTTACTAATAAATAGAGCTACTGCCATTTTTTTCTTATTTTGATTTTCTATAACTAGGATGGTGGCCTTTATCTGCTCTGTCGATTTGAGCTTCAGCTACTCTCCTGTCATTTTTCCACTTGTTTCTTTTAGGGTCAAAGCCTTTTTTCTTAGCTTTCCCTACTGTCGTTTTGTACGTTCCTCTCAAAGCGTCTCCGCCATAAGGTTCTCCGTTGCTTTTTTCTTTCTTAATATATATAACCCTTTCCCAAGTGTCATAGCAGTTAACACCGCCTTTATGTCTCCAGAGTGAGTATGGTTGCTTATTATGACCCAACTGAGAGTTAACACCATCTTTTTGCATCTGTAAGATATCCTCTTTACGATATACCTTCTTACTTCTATGCATTAATCTACAAAAGTCTCTTGATCCCTTACCTTTATTACCGTGTTTCTTAGAACCCTTAGCATATCTGTAACGAACCTTAATAAATTTAGAGTCCTGTGTACTGTCTTTACGTCTACTATCTGCGATAGACAGAGATATATTCAAGGTATCATTAAGCATAGCTTCGTAGTCCTCAGACTCAGTCTCGTTACCAACGCCTCTAACGTCAGCAACGTGCCACTCGTTCTCGTTAATAACCTCACCAGATTTCTCAAGGTAAACAAATATATCCGCTAAGCCGTTGACTCCTTTACACATTATTTACTGGCGTTGTATAGTTCTATTGCGTCCTTTACGAATTTAGGGTCTACTGATAGGCTGTAGTCACTAGATAAGTTAGTTCCTTCCTCTACGTTGTCAGCTTCGTCTTTTTCTACTGGAACTTCCTCTTTATTTTCGTCGTAGTCAACCTCTTGATTTTCCTCTGTAAATTCGATAGGCTGTGAAGTGATGAAATAAAGCTCAGGGACTTCTCCGTTAAGCTCCATAATCTCCTCTAGAGCGTCTATAATCTCATTCTGATAAGGTGCTATAACTGTTGACGTGAATAGCTGAGAAGCGGTCTTAATTTCGTCTGCATTGTTTCCGAGTCCCTTTCCACTGTCTTTAATTCCAAGTAGCATAGGTGATGTAATCCTATGACCTACTAGAATCTTGTGCATAGCTTCGTTAGCGAGATACTCATAGTGAGAAGGAGCGTCGTTTAGAGATATGTCCTCTACGGTAGTTGCAGACTCTTGATTCTCGTTAAAAGCTACAATAACCTTTTGACCTCTAGAACCAGTTAACTTTCCTTTAACGTCTCTTGTTATAGCTTCTCTCTGCTCAATGTCTGGGACTCCGTTATTAAAGTTAATAACCTTAGTTCCTGAGAATGAGTTTTTAGTTTCGTTAAGTAAGTAGTCTGCTATCTCGTTCTCTAGCTCTGCGTATGGTAATGACCCACTGTAGTCAGGTGGGCAAAAGTAGTCATACCCAGAAAGATAAGGCTTTAATACCATTAACTCAACCTTCTCTTTTGAAGTTCCAAAAGTAGGAATCTTTTTAAGAGTGTCAGAGCGTTTCTTTTCAGTCCAATTAGGATGGTAGTAGTAATTGTTTATAACGCCGTTTTCGTCCATCTTCTCAGGTCTGAGAGTGTGTATAGGAAAGTGTTTTACTTTAACTACCTTTCTATCGTTACCAGCCTTACTGTAGATAACTTGCATAGCAGCCTGACCTAACATCTTACGCTCTAGTATAATCTTTTTCAGGTCTCTATGGCCTACAAAGGAACGTAATTCCTTGACCTCTTTAGAGTCTTTTTCTTTTCCGTCAATACAGATACCCTCTCCATATATTTGGTCTGATATGGAACGTATAGCAGCGTTATTTGTAGCTGACTGTAAGTAAGAGTCAATAAGGAATCTATAGTAGTCGTTATCTTCTCCGTAAGCAACCCAATCCTTACGCTTGTCCTCTATGGCCTTTGGCATATCGTAGCCACTTAAGTTTACTAGGTTTAAATTCATTAGTCTAGAATTATATAATCGTTGTTAGTAGTATTCTCTACATAGTCCTCTATACTAGAGTTATCTACGTCTCTTGTACTGTTGTAGTACAATTTATCTTTATACACTAGCAGTCCGCCAGAGTACGCAAAAACGTCATAGGTAGCTCCATCTGTCAAAGCAGTGTTGAAGCTAGACAGGTCAAACGACACACTCTGATAGTAACCACCATCCACTAACTCTACATTTTCAGTGTAGTCTGGAGTAGACTTACCCTCTCTTGTGAAGTTAAAATCTACCATATCACCAGAGCTAGAGTTGCAGTTAACGTAAAAAGTAGCGTTTGTGCTGTTGCTGTCAAAATATAACATTCTGTCCTTTATTTAAAAACAATTTAGATAACTGTTTGTTTTGTTGGAAATTAAACATAAAAAAAGCCCTACCGAAGTAGAGCTCTTTGTTACTTATAAGAGTAGTCTTATTAGCTTCCTACAGTTATACTATATGTAGAAGATAAGGTCTCAGTGGTGAAAGGTGCGAGAATCTTCTCAGTAGCAACGAAAGTTAATTCGTAGCCAGACTTATCACCCATAGCAGCACCAGAGGAGGCAGTAGCATTCATCTCAGAGCCGTATTCGTGACCCATTACAAAAACATTACCATTGTTGTCCTCAACCAATACTTTTGGTCGACCGTAAGCCAATAACTTAACCTCTTTGTGAGTGGTGGAATCTTGTTTCTTTAAGCTAACCGTTAAGGTTTGCTCTACGAAAGTAGTCCCGTTCTCACGGCTAGAAGTTAAAGACTGCTCAAATGTAGATGTCCCACGCAAGTCGTACTTGTAAGCGTTAGGAGTAGTCTCAGTTACAGTTGCTAGACCAGTAGTGTCATCAACAGCAAAAGTAGCATCGTCAAAATTGATAAAATAGATAGCATTAAGGCCACCGACAGCGTCCTTACATCCTTCTAATCTACCTAGTGAAATATTACAACTCATTTTTACAGTTTTAAAAATTAAAAAAATAAGGGAGCAGAGTTAACCACTCCCTATTATATTAGCCTATTAGCTAGCTTGTGCTAAAACGATTTCAGAACCGATAGCGTAGTTAACGCCAGCTGAAAAACGCATTATTACGCGGACGTTCTGACTTCCGTCGATATCTGCGAGGTCAATCAACTTCACCTCATTCATATCATTTTGCAATCCGCAGCCGAAAAACATATTGTCCTTCTCGGCAGCAATCATTTGACCAGAGTTAAGACCGTTAGCAACGAAAAGCTTAACGCCTTCAAAGTCCATTGCAGTTTGTCCAACGTGGTAAAGGTCTTTATAACCTAGAGCAGCTTGTGCACGAACGTAAGAGCGAGCGTCAGCTTGTGAGATATAGATAGCTAGACCTTCGTTTCCGTAGATAGTAGAAGGAACTGCATCGATAACGTCACCTAAGCGAGCGATAATGTTAGAAGCGTCAGTAGAACCAGTGTGAGTAACGTCGATAACGTCAGAGTCAGCACCAGCTAGAGCGACGATACCGTCAAACTCTCCAGCGTTAGCGTTAGCACCGTTCCAGATGTTAGTCTCAGTCTTAGCAGCAACTTTAGCAGCAACGTGTCCGATAAGGTACTCAGCGAAAGATTTAGGAAGCTCATCAAAAGATGAAAAACCTTGCTCAATGCTCAGCCAGTCCGATTCGAAATCCTTCTTACAAAGTTCCAAGTTAACTTGAAAATCTTCAGGCTGAAGGTAACGCTCAGTTAAAGTAACAGAAGATGTAGCAGTAAAGTCACAAGAAGCGTCAGCGATAACGTCACCGACAGCTAGCTTTTGCATTACTTGCTTAAATTTTACGTTAGGCTTAACAGTGATTCCACCTTTGTCCAAAGTAGGAGCACTTAAAAGAGCCGCGGAGATAAATCCAGCAGCCTTTTCACCAGCGTAACTAGTAGTAATAGAAGTAGTAGTAGCCATTATTATTATTTTAGCTTGTTAATAAAAAAATTAGTCATTTATGTATTTAAACACATTGGATAAGATATCTCCACCTTTGTTTCCTAGTTTCTTACCTCTTGTCTTAACCTCAGCTTCTGGGCTGTGAGTTAGTCCTTTGTCGTCAACTGGAATCTCAGGAGTCTCCACCTTTTCCTCTGTTTCGTTAGATAGTGAGTCTTGTATAATCTTTTTGAGTTCGTTAATCTGACTCTCAAGTTCTTTAACTCTACTATCGTCAGGAGCTTCGTCAGTTTTCTCAACTTCCTCTGTCACTTCCTCAGTCTCTACAACCTCGTCAGCTACCTCCTTATTTTCTTCAGTCTCAGTAACTTCCTCAGTTACTTCCTCTGTCGTATTGTCAGCAGTTTCGACTACTTCCTCAGTAGCTTCAACCTCGGGAGTTTCAACTGTTTCCTCAACAGTCTCAACTTTGTCAGCAGTAGCGATTCCGATCGCTTGTGCTATCTTATCTAGGGTTTCTTTTGCACTCGGCATATATTAAATATTTAAGGGTTTAACACTTTATTTAAAAACAAGTTTTTTGCGGATTTTAAAAAACTATGCACGCATAGCATTGACAAAATGTCATATTAATAAAGACAAAGTGTCATAACTGAGATTATGCCCAGTCTGACTCGTTATCGTTCTCTATGTTTCTGTCAGTTATGTTAGACGTTACGGATGACGTATTCTGCCCTCCGCTAAGCCCTCCATAGCCTTGATATACGTCTTGCATATAAGGTCTATAGAGAGCTGGATATTTAGCTTTTATATACATATTAAGGTGTATTAGTTACTAAGTTAGAATTCACAAAGTTATATCCAGTTAAGTCAGCGTTTCCAGAGACGTCAGTTATAGTTGTCACCGAAGTTTCTATTTCATAGTAGTGAGCTGGAGCTGAGGAAAGTAAGCTTAAGTCCTGAGTTGAGCCACTATTGTAGATAGTAGATACATTGGAAGTCTCATCAGTGTCCCATATAGCTATCTGATTGATTGTACCATCGTAGTAGTTGTTGTGTACGTTAGAGGCTCTACCTATACGGTATATGTTATCGCTAGTATTAGCTCCACTTATTGCACCGTCATAGCCTCCACCAGTCGCTACTCCTACAGCGGTTTGTGATACACCGTCGATATAGATGTTAAATCTACTGTAATAGTCAGCCGAACTAGTTGACACGCTCCCAGTAGTGCCACCGTCAAAAGTGACTACTACATTTTGCCAGTTCCCAGAACTGAACGCATTACCGACCACCAATATGATACTATTATATACAGTTCCGTAATTCAGAACCAAACTAGAACCGCCCTGTTGCTTTAAAGTAATAGCTCCCCCGTTGTAATCATCGCCAGCTCCATAGACCAATAAGGTTTGAGTGGCTGTGTTCGAGCTAGGTTTAACCCACATCGAAATAGTCCAAGCGTTACCGTCCCCATTAGAAGCTCTCTCCAAGGCGTTCATATTGACTGGATTGCCTTGCATATAGCTAGTGCTTCCGTTAAAATTCAATGACTTAGAATTAGTGTAAGATACTTGATTTACTGTGACTGTAACGGTAAAATCTACAGTTCCGCCTACAGCGTTGCCAGCCTTGCAGTTAACTACAATAGTGTCGGCTGAAGTCCCTAAGTAAGCTGGAGCCGTACCGCTAAGTACACCGCTATTTTGGTTCAATGTCATCCAGCTAGGTGCGTCCACTTCTGCAAATTGGTTTACAATATTGTCACTAGATAAAATCTGAAAGTTCAATATATCACCTTCTGTTACTGTAGCTGTTTGATCTGCTACTGTAGGTGCGAAGTTTGCATCAGGCTGTGAGCCTCCGTTTATAGACTGCTTAGATATTACTGGTATAGAGTAATATGCTCTATTACCTCTCACACCATAGTACAAGTGTACTGAACTACCTACTGTCGGGTCAACCTTAGCTGTCGCTACCTTTTCGTTATTATCTTCAGAATATATAGTCAGCTTTCCGTCACTATTAAATCTCATAGAAAACATACCTTGTGCCTGTCCAGCTCCACCTTTTCTGTAACCTACCACACCAGCTCCATTGTTGAAATAGTATGTAGCGTTAGTGTTAACATTCCAATCGGAAACCCCTGAAAACTCAAAGCTTATAGCTTCATTCGTCTCATACTTAAGCTCATTGTCTAGTTGCTCTTCTGCTGTAGATACCCCACTTGACGCTGCTGTGTAGTTAGTCCCGAAGTAATCTCCTTGACCTACCTCGTCAAGCATAAACATCAGCTTCTCTCCTTTTTCTATAGAGATAGCACTCTTTAGTACGGTGTGATCTAAAATACCGTTAATGATTCCAGCCTCAGTGTTTGCGAAGTCGTGAACTATATCCCAAATATAATCTAAGTTATTGATAATGCCATTAGGTAAGACACCATTTGCCCAAGTATGCATCTGAATGTTGAAAGATGTAACAGATAAAGCTATTGTAGTCTTGGCCACAGCAACCTCGTTAGTTCCACTATAATCCATTAACGTTAAATGCCCGTCATTGCCGAACCTGACACCCATAGCGTCTCCATTAGATACTACGTATTTAGACCCCGAGTTGGTGGTTAGCAGTGTACTGTTAGAACCCGCTGTAAATCCACTTGCGTACATAAACATAGTACTCCAATTAGAAGCAGTAAAAGTACCGCCATTGTAAGCGGTTGCTACTTCTGCGCCATCCCATATACCTAGTACTAAGTTAGACCCTCCGTTGCTTTGAAAGTTCCACTTAAACTCTGACCCCCGCTCTAAGGCTTCTCCAAAGTAAAAGGGTAATTGTTGGTTGATTGTAGAATCGTTAGTAGACGTACCTACAGGTTCATTAGCGTTAGCCCCATAAGAGATAAACCAGCTAGAGTTTGTAGCTAGTCCAGTAGAGCCGTTAATCATATTGGAGGCATCTATCGTTATCTCTGTAGCGTCGTTTAACACTAAAACTAAGTCAGTACCCACAACAGAACCACTTACTACAGGGTTTCCTGAAGCTCCTGATCCGCCTAAGGTAGAGGCATCTACAGTAACGGTTGAGGAGTCACTCATCGTTAAAACTATGTCAGTGCCACTAACAACACCACTAGAAACAGTCGTGTTCTCATCAATAGACAGCCCAGTGACATCAACAGTAACTGTGCTCGCATCGTCCATAGTGAGTACTAGGTCTGATCCATTTAATGCTCCAGATGCTACGAACTTATTTTCATCAACACCCAGAGTAGTTACATCAACAGTATATGAAACCCCATCATTAAGTCCAAGGGTTAAATCGTTGCCACTTAAGGTGAAAGAGTTAACGAATGTGTCTGGAGATATAAAACCAGATGTGTTCGTAAATATCGAATTTAACTCAACAACAGCCTGATTAAGTACGGAGTTAACGAAGGAGCCGTCCACACTAACAGCGTTTACTGGTAGAGATTCGACTATAATCTTAGCTCCTCCTTTTACTTTTATTTGTATTGTAGTTCCATTAGCTACAGCTTCTAGAGTGTTTACTGCGTGTGGCACTAACAAATTGTCAGAGCCTAGAGACAAATCCCTTAAGAGTATTGTAGAGCCTGTAGCGTCAAGTCCAAAGTCCATAGCTTGATACTTAAGATATGGTGATATTAGCTCGAGGTCTTTATCTTCAAATAGTCTATTATGTACTGTAGCTTGATATCTATACAGTCCAGTGTTGGGGTCAACAGTGTCACCTTGACGCACTTGGAATACGCCCAAGTCAACGTCATCTGAATTTCTTACTTTCTGAATTTCAGCGTAAAGCGTAGTTCCAGCCCTAACGTCTACAGGATGGTCGAAAAACCATTCAATAGTGTCTCCAGCAAATATATTCTGACCTACATTCGATCGTTGATTGTTTCTCGGTAGAGTCTGCTTATATACGTTTCTCCCAGCGATCTCTATTCTGTACTCCAGCCTAGTAGATATGTCAATAGACTCAGCTGCTACAGTAGTGATTCCCAATCCTGATATGTTAACTCCGAAGTAATTATCTCCAGAGTAACCTACTGCTGTGGCTGGGTCTGGGTTACCTCCCAAAGGCAAGCTAAACATATCAGAGAATACACGTCCACTAGGTGGAATGAATCCAGATGCACCCTGATTTGCTGTAACCGATTGGTCTTTAAGCCCACCCCACATAGGGAAAAAGTTTATGTCAGAAGTTAGGTTTGTAAAAAATATATTTTCAGAACCAGACGACATCTTGTGTTGTTCACCTAAGAACAAAGAGTTAAGAGTAGTTTCTATAGCTCTGTCAGCAATAAGCTGGTCTTGAGTTGGGTCGTATTCGAAGTGACTTAGAGTTTTTATCTCCTCAGGTGTGATAGTTCTACCAGACACAACATCTGTAGACTCATTCTCTACAGTGCTCTCTTGATTGTTATTAAGATTACTAGAGTTGGTATTGTCTGGGAACAGATCAGAGCCATCGTTAACTCCTATAATTTCTCTTATTGGCATAGTCTTATTTTTTATCTATTGATTTTAATTTTTGGATAGCCCAGTTAACACCAGAAGCTCCACCCCATCCGAGCCAAGCTATATATCCTTTATCTTTCCAAGGGGTTGACTTATATTTGGGGTCTATAGCAGCGTTCTTTTGGTGACGCTTAAAGCTAGCCATTCTAGCGATTGTTGAGCGGCTTAGATTAGCTTTACGTGCCAACTGAGAGGCTCTAGTCCATCCTACTCTAGTCATTCCTTTAACTTCATCTCCGTACTTCTCTCTCCACGCTAGAACCTTCTTAGCATTATTGACAGCGGACTGCGGATAGTCGTTATAGGTCTTTAGTTCAGTCTTTTTTTTTTCGTAGTGTTCAGATACGATCTCTCTGAGTTCGACTAGTAGGCTGTCTACTCTCTGGTCTGATAACATCTCAGGAAGTGGAGTCTCTACTTCACGTCTAAGAGCGTTAGCGAACTGACCTTCTATTGAGAATCCGAAAACCTTATCGTCTTTAACGTAATTTTGCCATACTTCATCGTCATCTACTTTCATTGTAACCATCCAAGTTCCTACTGGCACGTTAAGACCGTACTTTCTGCTCTTGTCGAATTGAGTGTCTTCAACTATCCAAGACTCAAAAACAGTCATTCCGTTCAATTTGTCTTTGTGCTCTAACGTAGCGTTTTGGTGATTCGAGTTTTTGTAGAATAACTCAGCAGCCTTTCTCACGGTGTCTTTACTAAAGAATATGTAAAACTCTTCACCGTTCATATTTCTGTAGATAGGCTTGTCAGGGATTAAAGCAGCACCCATAAGTAGACGCTTATCTCCGTCAACCTCAGACAAAGTTACTTGTTCGTTTTCAGCTAGAGCTACAAAATCAGACTGGATAGCTGGGTTCTCTACGATAGAGATAGCTTCAACTCCCATAGTCTCTTCTAGTTCGTCAATAAGTAGCTCGTATAACTTCATTATGTCTCTTTATTTAAAAACAATTTTTTAACCAATTGACGCGGTGCCCTCAGCTTTTCTCTCAAGTTCCTGAGAGTTGGATACGTCTCCAGATACTACATATGTTCTTATTGGTTTCTGGTTAGCGTTAGATATACTGTCAGCGATCATAGACTCTCCAGCAGAAGCCTGTCCTACAACATTAAACTCAGGTGCTGTAACTCCAGAACCTCCGCCTATTGACGCTGTAGGGGCCTGTATGTCAGCTCCACCACTAAGTCCAGCAGTAGCTTTATTCTTTTTGAATACAGATCTTAGTTGCATAAACAAAGGGAGTGCCGTAGCAATGTGTCCAGCAATTAACGGAACGTTCATAGGGAATGGGGCAGCGGAGGCAGCTTTACCAATACCTTTGAAGTAGTCGACTCCAGCCTCAGCAGTGGCCTTGAGCATTTTACTCATAGTGACCTCTCCGTCTATCTTCATCTCTATCTTTGACATCTGAGCCTTAGCTATAAGTGCCAGTTTACCCATCTGATTTTCCTCTCCAAAGATTCTGGCCATTAAGTCTAAGTTCTCTAGCTCTTTATTAATCTTCTCTTGATTCGCTTTATGATGGTCATCTACATCCTTTTGTCTAGCAGCATCTATGCGGCCCTGAAAGGACTGTCTTATAGTATCTAACTGCTCTTGACTAGCTCCTAGTAACTCAGCTTCCTCTAGAGCTCTCTCTCTAGCTCTTTCCATCTTAGCGAGGTGAGTCTCATCTTCGAAGTCCTGTTCTGCTTTTTTGAGCTTCTCTAAATACCTCATCCTATCAGCTAGAGGGTCGCCTCCTCCGTCTCCTTCGGCTTCACCTTCTACAAATTCATCTGTAGGGAGTCTTGTAGCTGACGGTGCGGTGTCTCCTTCTGAAGTTGCATCTGTAGTAACACCATAGTTGTCAATCTCGGTCTGGATGTCCTCACGCCTCTTACCGTAAGCTTCATATTTGCCAGTTATCTTGTCTAGACTTTCCTGAATACTTTTTTCCGATTCATCTAAGTTTTTCTTATCTATAACCCTACCAATTAAAGGAATGTCGGCTATTTTTCTCTGTAGCTTTATGAATGCCAAACGCATCTCTAACACACCCTCTTGTATGTTAAGGCCAAACTTATTGAAGGCTATACCAGTCTTTTCGGACTTTAGACCCATAGTGCCAAAAAACTTGTCTATAGAGCCAACAAAGCCACTGAACTTCTGAGTTACAAATCTCATAGCAGTTTCTAAACCTAGAGTCTCAGAGATAGTAATACCTAACCCCTCAAGTGCAGATCGCATCTTCTTTTTGTCTCCAGAGAGGTTGTCTTCCATAGTGTCTACCATTCCCTTAGCAGCACCTCCAGCGTTCTGATAAGACACAGTTAACTCGTCAAGACTATCTCTGTTGTCTATAAGTGACAAAAGTACGTCCTTGTTTCTAAAACCTACAGCCTCAGTAGCTACAGCCATCTTTCCAGATGTAGTAGTGACCTCCTCCATCTTCTTAGCGTAGATATCTAGAGACTGTCTGAAGTCTTTACCAGTCTTAGCAGATAGCTCAGCTAGAACCCTTCTGAGTGACGTTCCAGCCATTGAGCCAGCCAGACCTTGGTCAGCTAGTACAGATATAGCGGCAGCAGACTGCTCCAAGCTAACCTTCATATTCTTAGCAGCTGGAGCTACTAATTTCATAGATTCTCTAAACTTCTCAGCATCTAAGGCACTGCTGGTGAATGACTTAGCCATCACGTCAGTAATTCTACTAGCCTCAGAAGTCTCCATTCCAAAACCGTTCATAGTTGCTGCCATAATCTCAGCAGCGTCAGCCATTTCGATTCCAGATGAAACGGCTAAATCAAGTGCTCCAGAAGTAGCGTTCAATATGCCAGTGGTAGTAAAGCCCATCTTTGCGAGCTCTGTCTGAGCATCTGCAACCTGAGCAGCGGTAAACTGAGTGGACTTACCTAAGTTCTCAGCGTTCTCCTTTAGTTTGTTTAAGTCATCACCAGTAGCTCCAGAGATAGCAGATAACCTACTCATAGACCTAGAGAAGCCTTCTGCAACGTTTAGAGCAGCTTTAAGGCCAGTAACAACACCAGCAACCCCAGCAGCTACTAGAGCTAGTGGGTGTTTAGCAAATGATAGCATACGAGCTCCTAGACCCTTCATAGCTCCACCTAGAGCACCAGCAGAACCCTTAGCTCCGTCTAGTTTGCCTTTTAGCTTGTCAGCTCCAGCTCCAGCTTTACCAGTAATTCCTTTTACGTTAGAAGTAACGTTAATGTGTACGTTTTTAGTAACTTTTTTAGCCATTCCAGCGAACTTTAATAAGTTTTTTTAATTCTTTTGTATTCTCTGGGAGTTTGTAGTAACCTTTAGCTCTGCGTACGTCCTCATTATACTTTATAGGGAGTGATAGTAGGAGTTGGATAGTCTTTAGCATTACCGTTTATTTAAAAACAACAGGGGTGTAAAAACAAAACATAGTAAAAACTGTTTTTAATATGGAGACCCCCTCCTAAACTTCTAAACCCTAATAAAGATGGACGTTAGTTGGAACAGATAACTGTCGCTTTTACGATAGCCTGTGAATCTTTGTAAATTTCTCCAGCTAGCTAACAGATACTACGTAAACACTCTACGAGTGAGACAAAATTTTCTTTTAAATTTACAGAGGTAGAGGGCTAGCAAAATACATATTAATTTATCTGAGCTAACAACCCACCTACAGAAGTATCTGAGCCTCCGTTAGATATAGACACGTTATCTAGTACACCAGTAGATGGTTGTAGTATAACAAATCTATCATTACTACCAGTAGAGTTAACTACAGTAGTAGTATCAAATAGACTCTTATCTTCCTCAGTTATTAATATCAATTCAAGTCTACTTTCTCCTGTAAGATAATTAGTCTCTATAGACTCTATAAGATGTCTAGAGTTATGTATAATTAACGTATCATTAGGCTCTATGTCTTTTACCAGTCTTAAGGGGAGGTATGCCGTGTAAGAAGCTCTACGCTTATTCTCGTCAAACGTGAGAGATATCGTGTTTTTCCATAGTAAATTAAATAGACCTAGATTAGAGTAAGTGTCCTCTCCAGACTCGTTGAATTCAGAGCCAAAATATCCACCTACAATACCCAGAGTAGAGCTAATAGTGTTCTCTGTATATACTACACTAGGCATCCAGTAATTAACCTTAGAAGTTACAGAAGTTCCAATATCGTAAGCTATAGGGTCAGAGAATCCAGCTCTATCTAAGTATGTGAATACAGGCTTACACACTTGCTCAGTTCCATCCTTGTCAGTTAGAGTTATTACATTAAGATCAGAGAGGCTAGCGTCGTTAAGATCTGTTAGGTTCTCAACTGGCATAATGTGAGACTTTATGTCTACAGAGTAAACACTTCCGTCTATAACATTACCTTCTGACTGAGGTAAGTACTTAAGTTCTCCAAACTTTCTAGCGTTAACTTTAGAGAATCCGTGCTCTAATATAGTTTTTTTCTCAGCTCCAGTAAACTTAACTCCAGAGTAGTAGTTAGGCCTATTAATATTGTAGTCTGATATGTCTACATACTGAGACACATTGTGCTCATTACCCTGATTGATGTAGTAATCGTAGTGGTAGGTGTTTACAGTCAAGTCGTCAGTAACTTGAGCCACTATATTAAATCTCTTGAACATATCTCCTAAAAAGTCAGAAACTTTCATCTCTGGTAGGTTAGGGGTAATGTTGTAAGCTCCAGTTCCACCAGCAACAGTCCCAACACTGCCAGATACGGTGTAAGTGTCCTCACTAATATAAGTCTCACCGTCAGAAGGGTCAAACTCTGTCTCTGTTACAACAAGGTTTGATGTCAACGTAAAGGTAGCCGTCTCTGCTGTAGAAACTCTGAATGTAACCACGTCACCTCTACTCACTCCCACGTATGTGCTGTACGCATTGGATGTGTTTACTGTTCTAGCTACACCCCCGTTAACCAGTAGCTCTCCGTCAAAATTTGACGCTGTAGTAACTAACTTGAGTCTTATCTTTGCTTCATAGCTAATAAAAGCCTCGTTATTTGGTAAGCCAACAGATATAGATGTGCTAGTAAGAGTACTCTCTGAGTTTACAGAGCCAGATAGGTTGTGTATATTGTAGTCGGTCTTAGCGGAAGCTCCCTCTATCGTAGTCTGATCTGTTTTTTGCAGTATAAGGTGTAAGTCCTCTACATAGTTAGCTCTCATAGCTCCAGATATAGTGAGACCGTACTTTGACTCTATTGCATCTAGTATACTCTTAACCCTAAGAGCTCCTATAAGATCGTTGTCTACTAGACCATAGTGGTCAGGAGACCTAGAAGTACTAGAGTATCTTATGTTTTTAGTATTCGTCAACCCCTCTGTAGATGCGAAGTCGAAGTCTCCAGAGTGAGATATATACCTACCGCTCCTACAAACTAGAGGAAACTTAACTGGACTTGTTGATGTCCTGTCGCTGAATAGTGACGAGAAGTTAGGGTTATCTATGTCTAGAGAGCTGAAGTCTAAGTCAGTTAGCTCGTCTTGACCTATAAGCTTGTTTAATTCAGTTAACTTACCGTAGAAGCGAACCTTGTAGGCGTATGGTTTACCGTCTTTGAACTGAGTACCCTCTACAGATACGTTTCCGCTCTTGAAGTCAACTCCGTTTAACTTGAGTGTAGCTGGTATCAATACCCTAGAGTCTACAGCAGTAGTGTCAACCCTATAGACGTGCTTAAATAGCTTGTTATTCTTTTTTGATGTAGGTATACTAAAAGTTTTAGAGAACTCAGTAAAGAGCTTCTTAATGTCCTTAAAAGACTTGACTGACTTTTTTATAGTGACGCTCTCATCACTAAACTGGTCTACCTCGACCCCATTTATGTATATTTCCAGAGGGTACTTCATTACCTTATGTTATTAATGAGTGAATGTGATTCTTTTACTGATACTGTGAATTGAACTAGACCGTTATTGGCGTGTGTTTTCTTTTGCAAGCTATTTGTAGTTACATTTACTGGCCTAACATCACCTTTGTGCTCCATCCATACCTCCTCAGATACGATAAGCTGTCTAAACACCTCAGAATAGCTCTCGTGTAGGTAGTCGGTATTCAAAGTATGACGAACTGTCGCGTTCTTATTAAAATCCCTGACAGAATGTCTGCCGTAGTTGTTGGATAGGTTATCATAGTCAAAGTTGATGCTATTGTAGCTACTCCCTTTGGCTGACATAGACTCAGTAGTCTTAGCTGAGAAGTGGATATCTTGTAGAGCTCCAAATTTGTTAACGAAAGTTAACCTTACATTCTCATACTTATTACACGGTAACGTCTCAACAGAGATAACCTCTACTTTGCCGTCAGACTTAATAACGTGAGCCTCGTCTATGTCTAGCTCAGAAACGTACTCCATAATGTCGTCAGAGCAGTTCTCGTCTATGATAGTGCCTCCGTCCTTCATCACTCTAGCGTAGAATGTAGAGGCAGACTGTCCAGCAGATGTAGCATAGTTTATAGCTCCAGATGAGTTAGAGTCTATGTTGCTGTACTCTGTAGGATGTGAAGATTTTTCTAATTGAGCTCCAAAAATTATAATTTGACCGTCATTAGTAGTATTTCCTACCTCTCCAGCATATAAGTTTAAGTTTACAGCGGTTGTGTTAGCGGTACAAGTTATAGATACTCTATACCAGTCAGAGCCTATTGTTTCTATTTTTGAAGTTATGAATCCGTTTTGATTTCCAGCAGTTCCGTCAGTCACAGCAAAGGTGTTTAAATTGAACTCCTTTCTGACATCGTTAGAACCACCAGCAAGCCTCAATGAGATGAAGCTACCAGAGTCTTTTTTCACGTATAAGCTAAGAGTGTAATCGACCCCAGCTGCGGTGGGTATGCCAGGATTTCCTATAGAGCTAAATGAGGATGTTTTATTCAGTCTATCTGCGTAGCTGTAACCTATAGGTGAGTTCTCTACGTTTGACGTAATTAGTGAACTTCCAGAGCTCCAACTGTAAAAAGTCTCACTATTAGCCAGTAGGTTTTTGTCAGCTAGCTCAGAGATAAATTTAACCTCTCCTTCCTTGTAAAATACAGCAATATCAGCGTCTTTTGTAGGAATCATAGCCGTAGTGTCCTCAGGAACTGAGATATAGTCATTTGACATCAATACTTCATCTGACTTGAGGTTGCTATCTGACTTGCTCCAATACTGAACAAAGTCCTCATCTATATAGCCATCTGTAGCTAAGTACTTACTACTTACACCAGTTCCAGCTCCGTCTGCCATAGAGATATAAACCCATACAGCCTCTGTAACGTAGTCTCCGTTGAATGATTGGTCTACATAGTCTCTAATTAGCTCAGAGACTTCGAATGTAGCTTTACCGTCACTGTTGTGAGATTTAGATAGCGAGTACTGAGGTGTACTAGGTACGTCACTAGAGTTTCCGTTCCATACGTATAGAGATACGGTAGCTGTAGAGCCACTTGTTGACTGGATAAAAAACGGAGAGCGTGTGTATATTAAACTCATTTCTTTTTCTTTAATTGTTTTACTATTTGGTTTCCTATATTGTGAGCTACATCAATAGAGATAGCTTCGTGATATTGTTTTAGCATAGGTTGATATCTACGCATAAAGGGTTTACTGAAAAATAGAGTTTTAGTGATACCTTTTTTATGCACTGATCTGGCTACAGCGTAAGGATTAAGCCCTCGCTTCTCAGCCCAGTCTTTAATAGCTTTGATAGGTAGAGCTTTTTTAGACTTTCTAAAACGCCCCTGTCTACCGAATATAGAGTTACCAGTCTTAGCTGCGTGTCTATTGTCAACTGGACTAGTACCCTTAACACCTTGATCTTGAAATACTCCATAGTCGTTAAGCTCAAACCTAACAGAAGGCATAGATGAGCCTCCTAAGAATTTAGCAGACACTGACCTATTAAACTTCTTTGTAACGTATCCTTTTATAGAGCTATGTAGATCACCCTTAGACTTAAGGTTTCTCTTAGCCTGAGATACTACATATTTTTTGTAGACCTCCAGTACCTTCGTGGCTCTAGGATATGTAGAAGTGATTTTTAGCACAAGTCAACGCTGTTTTGTATGGTTATGTTTAAGTCCAATCCTACCCCAGCCAATTTGTCCTCGAACCTGTCAGAGAAAAACTCTACGTCAGCGTCCTCCTCAACTTGATAGCCTTGCTCATATAGGTTACCTCTCTTAAGCTCTTGAGTGGTCTTAGTGGCAGCTGCTAGCATATTATTAAGCTTATATATCTCGGAGTCATTGAAGTCCTCCTCATTGTCGTTAGATACGTCAACTATGTCTAGAAATAATATAGAGACCTCTATCTCGCTAGTAGCGTCAGATATTGAGCCAGCAGAGATGCCAACGTGAGCTAAAGGATAGATGTCTTGTTTCAATAACTCAACCTCGTCAATGTTTCCAAATGTAACTGAGTTAATAAGCTTGTTGTTAGTTAGCTCAGTCTTAATAGCGTTTGTTAAGTTTAATAGTGATTTCATTACTTCCTTCTTTTTGAAATTTTATTCTCAGTATCTTGTTTATCCTTTTCGAACGACAACCACGTCAAGGCATCGTATATGTTTATTTTAGTGCTTTCTCTAAATTTCGTTGCATCTCCTCCACTAAGCGAGTGTAGTGATCCGAACCACCCCCACCTTTGGCCAAACTGTCCTTCAAGAGAGAAGTCAGTGAGTTCTTTTGTTTCATCTTTTTGCTTAATTTCTCCAAATAGATAGCTGAATGTACTAACAAGTGACTGCTTAAACGGTAAAAAAAAAGCGTTGCATTTACAAATTGACTAGCTGGTAGAGACTTCATAATCTCGTGGTCTCCCTTAGAACCCCTGTAAGGCTCTATATTGTACATATTACCTACCTTATCGTTAACTGGTCTGAATAGAACAGCAGCGGCCTTATGCCAATCTGACGGCTTAGTTAAGTATTCCTCTAGGTCTATATACTCTCCTAGAGTTAATTCCTCTAGGTCAGGAATGAATCCGTAAGTAGTATTGTTGAATTCAAAGGTGTATTCTAACTGAGGCATCTCGTCCATAGCATCTACTATGTCTTTTATAAGTTCGTCAGCCTGAGACTGGGGTATAGACCTAACCTCACTCATAGGTATGTCTAGAAATATGTTTAGCATTTTATGACCTACAAAATCCTTGTCCTCATCGTCAGCTATCATTGTATATTTCTGATACTGATCTAGAGTGATTCCAGCTCCGTTAAGTGGGATTTGTGCTATCATTAAACTACGTTTAGATTGTTTATAAGTGTGAAGGCGTGTCCAGACTCATCAGAGCCGCAGTCGTCGTTAGCTACGATAGTAACTTTAGCTCCAGTAAAGTCACCCATAGACGCTCCAGTAGTCACATCCACGTTTGTTACCTCCGCATATCTTAAGCCTATTTTGGCCTTTTGA